>OFGM01000782.1_pt1 | contig 24784 bp, 15 predicted proteins | sample 1521741 | NCBI WGS metagenome assembly OFGM01 (sample SAMEA3504079, study PRJEB24116) | mouse gut metagenome | biome: mouse gut; feature: mouse-associated habitat; material: faeces | place: Denmark | collected 2011
TCATTACTCTCCGAAAACTCACTTCCGTTAACAATCGTTTTTAAACAACCTCTTATTGTGTTGAATATATGTCAATATGGAGTAAACTCATAGGGATGAAGAAAACAGAGGATAAAAGCAATCGCGTTGGTAACGCTACAGCCTCTGCACAATGCAGTGCCCATAATTATGCAGTAGTAGATGTTGAAGTCTGCTTGAAAGACCATAAAATCCATGATATAGGGGCGCTCAAACATGATGATACCATATTTCATAAAACTTCAAAAGAAGAGTTGTTTCGTTTTTTAGACGATATTGATTACATCTGCGGGCACAATATCATTCACCATGATGCCAAATATTTGTTCACAGACAAAACATGTCGCTGGATTTTAGTTGATACCCTTTACATTTCGCCTTTATTGTTCCCGGAGCGCCCCTACCATAGGCTTGTGAAAGACTACAAACTGATAAGCGAGCAGATGAACAATCCGGTCAATGATTGCAGAAAGGCAAAAGAGTTGTTATTGGATGAAATAGAATGCTGGAATGCATTGTCGAATGAAAAGCGTATGCTGTTCGCATCGTTGCTGAAGGGCAAGAAGGAATTTGATGGATTTCTCAGCATGGTAGGAGCGAAATATATCCATGAAGGCATGTCTGAACTTATCAAAAACCTTTATTTGGGAAAGATTTGCCAACATGCTGACCTTGACATGCTCATAGAACAATATCCATGCGGTTTGGCATATGCGTTGGCTTTGATTGACACCACCGATTATCGTTCCATTACCCCCGGATGGGTACTGTGCAATTACCCGGAGGTGGAATTTATCATAAAGACCTTACGTCATACGACTTGCCGTGAAGGTTGCGACTATTGCAATACGCAATTGGATGTGCTTCATAATCTGAAATCATTTTTCGGATATAAGCGCTTTCGGACATTCGAAGGCGAGCCATTACAAGAACGGGCGGCACAGGCTGCGGTGAGAGGCAAATCGTTGCTGGCGATATTTCCTACCGGTGGTGGCAAATCACTGACATTCCAATTACCGGCACTTATGGCGGGGCGTTCGGTGCATGGGCTTACTGTTGTTATATCACCTTTGCAGTCATTGATGAAAGACCAGATAGATAACCTTGCTGACAAAGGAATTACGGATGCCGTAACCATAAACGGGATGCTGGATCCAATCACAAGGTCTCTATCCATACAGAGGGTTCAGGACGGGGATGCCTCATTATTGTATATATCTCCTGAAATGCTTCGCTCAAAAACAATTGAGAGAATCTTGCTGGCGAGGCATGTTGTAAGATTTGTAATAGACGAGGCACATTGCTTTTCTTCATGGGGGCAGGATTTCAGGGTTGACTATCTTTATATTGGCAAATTTATCCGTCAATATCATGAAAAGAAAAAATGCAAGACCCCGATACCGGTATCCTGCTTTACAGCTACGGCAAAACAGAAAGTGATACAGGATATATGCGATTATTTCAAGCAGACTTTGGATTTGAGCTTGGAGCTATTCGCATCAACCGCCTCAAGGACTAACCTGCACTATTCGGTTATACATGTAGATAATGATAATGACAAATATGTAAAACTGAGAGAACTTGTTGCAGAATCTGATTGCCCGACAATTATATACGTATCACGTACCAGAAGGACAAAGGAACTGGCTGCAAAACTGACTCGCGATGGTTACAAGGCACTTCCTTTCAATGGAAAAATGGAAGCCGAGGCAAAGATTGCCAATCAGGATGCTTTCATGAATGACCAGGTACGCATAATAGTGGCTACATCAGCTTTTGGTATGGGGGTTGACAAAAAGGATGTAGGTCTTGTCATACATTATGATATTTCCGATTCGTTGGAGAACTACGTTCAAGAAGCCGGCAGGGCTGGTCGGGATCCAGGCATCAGTGCAAATTGTTATGTGCTTTATTCTGACAATGACTTGGATAAACATTTCATATTGCTAAACCAGACAAAACTTAGCATAAGTGAAATACAGCAAGTTTGGAAAGCCGTCAAAAACCTGACCAAACAGCGCATGAGAGTGAATTGTTCGGCTTTGGAAATTGCCCGTCAGGCAGGATGGGATGATTCAGTTTCTGACATTGAGACCCGTGTACGCACCGCATTGGCGGCTTTAGAGCAAAACGGATATCTGATAAGGGGGAATAACGTCCCTCATGTATATGCCACCGGCATCACGGTGAAAAATATGGATGAAGCAAGAAAACGTCTGTCTGCATCATTGCTTTTTGGCAGTGATGACATCGAAAATGCAGTCCGTATCATAAAGTCATTGATATCCCAGAAATATATCGCCAAAGCCCAGGATTCAGAAGCGGAATCGCGTATTGACTATTTGGCAGATATATTGGGACTAAGCAAAAGAGAGGTGATATCCGTTGTGGAACGCATGCGGCAGGAAGGCATATTGGCAGACAGCAAGGATATATCGGCCTATTTGCTCGATGCTGGCGATTCGGAACGTAAGTCACAGATGCTGCTCGAACGGTTTGCCAAACTTGAACGATACATCCTAAAACATATTCCCGAAGAATCTTTAAGAATCTCATGCAAGCAGCTGAATGAAAATGCAGTAAACGACGGAATCCATACATCTAAAGAAAAAGACATCCGCACTCTGCTATATTTCCTCACCATAAAGGGATATACCCGTAAGAAAGAAGATGCCCTTCGTAATATGGAAATAAGCCGTCAGGCTGATTTGGAGTTGACCATAAGGCGCTTTGAGAAACGATTGGAAATAAGTCGTTTCGCTGTGGAATGGTTATACAGGTTGGCTTCAGAAGCTGAAAATGACAATACACCCGGTAGAGCCATACAGTTTTCTGTGATAGAGCTCCTAAACCGGATAAAATCAAGTAATCAATCCATTTTCGGAGGTGTTGATGATATTCAGTTGGAAGACATTGAAGAGGCGCTTCTGTATTTGTCGAAAATCGGTGCATTAAAACTTGAAGGAGGCTTCCTGGTGCTTTATAATGCTATGAATATCCGAAGGATAAAGGATTCAAAGTCAAGATATAGGCAGGATGACTACCGTATGCTGAATGAATTTTACAAGTTGAAAATCCAGCAAGTGCATATTGTGGGCGAATATGCCAACCTCATGGTGAGGGATTATCATGCCGCCTTGCAATATGTTCAGGACTATTTCCAAATGGACTACAGGAAGTTCGTTTCAAAATATTTTAGAGGAGACAGGGTGAGCGAAATCCAACGTAACCTGACGCCGAATAAGTATAAGCAATTGTTTGGACAGTTATCCAGTCGACAGATGGAGATTATTTCCGATAAGGCTTCGCGTTGTATTGTGGTTGCAGCCGGGCCTGGTAGTGGTAAAACACGGGTATTGGTTCATAAACTGGCATCACTCCTTCTGCTTGAAGATGTGAAGCACGAACAGCTCCTGATGCTGACGTTTTCGAGGGCGGCGGCTACAGAATTCAAACAAAGGCTTATAGATTTGATTGGGAATGCAGCCCATTTTGTTGAAATAAAAACATTCCATTCCTATTGCTTCGATCTTCTTGGGCGGATAGGAAACCTTGAAGATTCAAAAAATGTAGTGGCAAAGGCTGCCGAGATGATATGCCAGGGGGAGGTAGAGCCAAATAGAATCGGCAAGACTGTGCTGGTTATAGATGAGGCCCAGGATATGGGGTCTGCGGAATATGCACTCGTCAAGGCTCTTATGACCTGCAATGATGAAATGCGTGTGATTGCGGTGGGCGATGATGACCAAAACATCTATGAATTCCGCGGCTCCGATTCAAATTATATGTGTCAGTTGGCACAAGAACGCGGAAGTTCCTTTGTCGAAATGACTGAAAACTATCGCAGTGCGCGCCATCCGGTGAATTTTGCCAATGGATTTTTGCAAGTAATCGATAACAGGTTGAAACATACGCCGATTATTTCAATGAGCAACGAGGAGGGGAGGGTGGAAGTGATACGCCATCACTCAGATTGCATGTATCGGCCACTTGTAGAAAATTTGCTTCGACATAGGGATAATGGTACCTCATGTGTCCTGACCCAGACAAATGAAGAGGCTGTTATCCTGATGGCTCTTTTGCGAAAGAATGGCATAAACAGTAAACTGATACAGTCGATGGATGGCTTACGCTTTTGGAATATAGCCGAAATGCGGTATTTCTTGAACTATATAAACAAGCGGATAAAGACCCCCTTAATAACAGACGGATTATGGGAGGAAGCCAAACACGCTACCTTTTCCATTTATGACAGTAGTCTGAGCCTGATGTATGTGAAGCGTTGTATAGAGCAGTTTGAACAAACTAATAATGTAAAATACCTTAACGACTTCAATGAATTTGTATTTGAGTCATCAGTGGAAGATTTCTGTGATATATCCGGAGCCGATGTTGTGGTATCGACTATTCATAAAGCCAAAGGCCGGGAATTTGATAATGTGTATATGCTCATATCCGACCTTTATGTCAAAGATGCCCAGCTGATGCGTCGGTATTATGTAGGGATAACACGTGCAAAACATAACCTATTTATACATACAAACGGGGACTGCTTCAATAATTTGAATGCTGACCGTTATATGATTGACCAGCACCAATATGACATGCCTGAAGAAGTCATATTGCAGCTTTCTCATAAAGATGTCAATTTAGGGTTCTTTAAAGACCGGAAAAAAGAGGTCTTGGCTTTGAGAGGGGGAGATTCGTTGACTTATGGGGATTACTTCTTATATAGTCAACTTACTGATAGACCTATTGCAAAGTTGTCATCAAAAATGCAGAAAACTTTATCAGAGTGGGAAGTACGAGGTTATAATGTGAAGTCTGCATCCGTGCGGTTTGTTGTGGCATGGAAACCTAAAGATGCACCAAAACGTGAGCCGGAAACTGCAGTCCTTTTAGCGGATTTGGTGCTTTCCTTATGAATTGAGTAAGCCTTGGCATTGCTTTTATTTGCTTGACATGTGTCGACATAGTTATGCAAAAATACATTTACTGAGGGAAAAGGCATAGATGGACATCTCCCGACCAGTCTGCATCAATATACAACAAATGCGTGCAACTCGTTAAATTGCACGCATTTGTCTATTGTGATATTAAAGATTACTTCACTTCCTCGAAGTCGACGTCGGTGACGTTGCCGCCGCTTTGGGATGCTCCGGGGTTACCGCCTTGGAAGGGGGCGCCACCGGGGTTGGCTCCGGGCTGCGCCCCGCCTTGTGCCTGGGCTTGGGCGTTGAGAATATCCTGCTGGGCTGCGCCGAAGGTTGTTTCGATTTCTTTGATTGCGGCGTCGATTGCGGTGATATCCTGGGCTTTGTGGGCTTCCTTGAGTTTTGCGACAGCAGCTTCGATTGCGGCTTTCTTGTCGGCGGGAATCTTGTCGCCGAGTTCCGAAAGTTGTTTTTCGGTCTGGAACACGATTGCATCGGCCTGGTTGAGCTTGTCGATGCGCTCTTTTTCCTTGGCGTCGGCTGCGGCGTTGGCAGCTGCCTCATCCTTCATACGCTTGATTTCGGCATCGGTGAGGCCTGATGAAGCTTCGATGCGGATGCTCTGTTCTTTGCCTGTGGCTTTATCCTTGGCAGATACGTTGAGGATGCCGTTGGCGTCGATTTCGAAAGTCACTTCGATTTGGGGGATGCCGCGCGGTGCGGGAGCGATTCCGTCGAGGTGGAATTTCCCGAGGGTCTTGTCGTCCTTTGCCATCGGGCGTTCACCTTGGAGGACGTGGATTTCGACTGACGGCTGGTTGTCGGCAGCAGTTGAGAAGGTCTCGCTCTTGCGGGTAGGTATGGTGGTGTTGGCTTCGATAAGCTTTGTCATTACGCCGCCGAGGGTCTCGATGCCGACCGAGAGGGGCACTACGTCGAGCAGCAGCACATCCTTTACCTCGCCCGTGAGCACGCCGCCCTGAATGGCTGCACCGACCGCAACCACCTCGTCGGGGTTGACCGAACGGTTGGGCGCCTTGCCGAAGAACTCCTCGACGATCTTCTGTATGGCAGGTATACGGGTCGAACCTCCGACCAGAATAACCTCGTCGATCTGGCTCGCCGACAGACCTGCGTCGCGCAGTGCGATCTTGCAGGGCTCGATCGTGCGATGAATAAGGTGGTCGCACAACTGCTCGAACTTTGCTCGCGTGAGCGACATCACAAGGTGCTGCGGAATGCCGTTGACGGGCATTATGTAGGGCAGGTTGATCTCGGTAGATGTAGACGACGAGAGCTCGATCTTGGCCTTCTCGGCAGCCTCTTTCAGACGCTGCAACGCCATCGGGTCCTGACGCAGGTCGATCTGATGCTCGGCCTTGAAAGCCTCGGCCATGTAGTCGATCAGCACGTGATCGAAGTCGTCGCCGCCGAGATGCGTATCGCCGTTGGTCGACTTGACCTCGAATACGCCGTCGCCGAGTTCCAGAATCGAGATATCGAACGTACCGCCGCCGAGGTCGTATACGGCGATCTTCATGTCGTCCTTCTTCTTGTCGAGGCCGTATGCCAATGCGGCCGCTGTGGGCTCGTTGATGATACGGCGCACTTTAAGACCTGCGATTTCGCCGGCCTCCTTGGTCGCCTGACGCTGCGAGTCGGAGAAGTATGCCGGAACGGTTATCACCGCCTCGCTGACCTCCTGCCCGAGATAATCCTCGGCCGTCTTCTTCATCTTCTGCAAGATGATTGCCGAGATCTCCTGCGGCGTATACTGGCGGCCGTCGATGTCGACGCGCGGGGTGTTGTTGTCGCCCTTGACGATCGAGTAGGGCGCACGCGAGATGTCGCTGGTTACCTTGTCGTACTGCTCGCCCATGAAACGCTTGATCGAGAATACCGTGCGCTTGGGGTTGGTAATCGCCTGACGCTTGGCCGGGTCGCCTACCTTGCGCTCTCCGTTTTCAGTGAATGCGACTACCGACGGGGTAGTGCGGTGTCCCTCCGAGTTGGGGATGACCACGGGCTCATTGCCCTCCATAACTGCTACGCATGAATTGGTAGTACCCAAGTCGATGCCGATGATCTTGCTCATAATCGTAAATGTTTATTTGTTATTATTGTTTCCGTTTTCGTTTCGTCCCGCAGGACGCCGAAGGATCAAACAAAGGTTATACCAAAAGAAAAATGCGTCATTTTTGCGACGCATTAACCCTCTGAGGCTGTCAAAACCGTACTTTCGGCTGACATTCGGCTGTCATTTTGGCAGACCGGGCATCGCCGGCTGTCTGCCTGCGACCCGCTGCCTGCAAAAGGGACGGAGACGGAGCTTCCCTTTCCGGCAGGAATAGCTTATCGGCCGCACCGTATCCTAACTGTATCGGGAATACAAGCCGACCGCCTTGCGTCGCGTTAGTGTTCTAATATCTTCTTCCCGTCCGTGGTATGAGATCATTGGTGCGGCGGCAGGGTAGTACGGTGCGGCTCGGGTGGCCGAATCGCATGTTCGGGTTTCGGCCATGATCCTGCAAATAATCGGATCGCCGGTGTGTATTGCTGTTACCCATGTCCTGCGGCATGTCGCAGCATTCGACGTTCGGGGGAATCCGGTCGTGCGGCGGGGTAGAGCACTGCCGGTTCGCCCTATGCTGCCGGCGATTATCGGGATTCGAAGTTTTTTACCTCGGCAAGAATCTGCTCGCGCAGCGCTTTCGGCGTGACGTTTTTCTTTACCACCTGCATATACGATTCGAATATCTGAATCGTGATGAAGTCGGACGACAAATCTCCGTCGAGACGTATCGAATTCCAATGGCGTTTGTTGAAATGCCATGCCGTCGTGATCTCCTCGTGCGCATCGCGCAACTCGACCGCCTTGTCGGGGTCGCACTTTACGACGACATTATCGGGAGAGTCCATGCTCGTTACGGCGAACATGCGGCCGCCGACCTTGTATACGAGGGTCGTCTCGTCGAACGGCGTGGTCTCCTCCGTATGCGGCAGTGAAAGGCAGTATTCTCTAATGGTATAAATATCCATGATTGTGAATTTTTATGCGATACTATTTTCCGCTGTCGCAGTGCGGACAGTGCTTGTGCTGTTCGAGAACCGTATGCGGCACCTCGCCGTGCGAGATGACCTGAATCGGGCAGTTGTAGTTGTGGAGCTGCTCGGCGGTTATGATGTTCGAGTCGTGCCGATGCACGCATCGGTTGACGCAAACGATGCTCTTGACGAAACTCGAAATCGTACCCAGATCGTGCGACACCATCACGACGGCCATACGTTCGTTGAGCCTGCGCAGCAGCGAATACAACTCGTTCTCGAATTTGTTGTCGACGAAGTTGGCCGGCTCGTCGAGAATCAGCAGCTTCGGGTCGGATATTACCGCACGGCACAACAGCGCTCGTTGCAGCTGCCCGCCCGACAACTCTCCCAGCGGACGGTCGGCTATATCGAGAATGCCGGTGTCCGACAGTAGCTCGTCGACTCTCAGCTTGTCGCGATTGGCATATCTGTGTAGAAAGCCTTTGCTGTTTTGCAGCCCCGACAATACGACTTCGCGAACCGATATGGGAAAGGCCTTGTCTATGGTCGTAATCTGCGGCATGTAGCCTATAAGCGGTTTGCCGCCGTTGAGAATCGGCTTGCCGAGCGTGATTTCGCCGCTGTATGGTACCGTGCCCATAATGGCCTTGACGAGCGTGCTTTTGCCGCCGCCGTTGGGGCCTATGATGCCGATGAAATCGTTGTCGAATATATCGAGATTCGCCCGATCTACGGCCGTCAGGTTTCCGTATCTGACGGTAAGGTCGCGTATCTCTACGAGCTTTTGCATCCTATTCCGCAATTAAATCCGTAATTCGCTTTATTTCAGATGCTATGTCCTCGGCCAGAGGGTCGCATACCACAGGCTCGGCACCGATTTCAGCTGCAATGCCGGCCACTTTATCGACACTGTATTGCGGTTGATAGAATATGTGTTTCATTCCATTGTGTCTGCCTGCCTCGATAAGCCCGGCTAACTGTTTGGGCGACGGCTCTTTGCCTTCGTGTTCTATGGCAATCTGCCGTAACTCGTAGTCATCGGCGTAATATGTGAATGCGGGGTGGTAGATCATGAATGCCTCCACGCCCGATTCTTCGAGGCGGCTCGTTACGTAGCAGTCGAGAGAATCGAGTTTAGATAGTAGGGTAGTATACGCTGATTCATACTTTGTTGAGTCCGGATTTAATTGGTCGATAGCCGTGTAGATATTGGCTGCAATGACCTTCAAGCCTTTCGGCGAAGTCCATATATGCGGATCGATGCCGTGCTTGTGTCCGCCATGATGAGCGTGCGAGCAACTGCCTGCCAGCGGTTCGATACCTTCGTTAAGGCTCACGATAGTCGAACTGTTGTTTAGCTTATCGGTAAGCCCCTGCTCGAAATCGATCAGGCCGGTTCGAAATATCAGGCGTGCACTTTCGAGATCGGCAATTTGCCGAGCTGTCGGTTCGAACGTCTCCGGGCTTGCACCTTGCGGAACGAGTATTTTGATTTCGAAATCATTGCATGTAATATCTTCAACCAATGCTTTAATCGGGGCAATGGTTACATATATCGTCTTTTCATCCTGCGCGTTCTTCTTGATTGAGCTGCAGCCCGACATTATTCCGGCAAGCGATATAATAATACCTATATATATAAGGTGTAAAATACGGTTCATAATTCAGTTAATCCAATCGACGAACAAAGTTAATAAATTATGTCGAATATATCTGTTCGCGAAATAAAATTGCCCGCTTATACATAAACGTTTCGTTAAGCCGAGTGTAGATCGGAGCTTGCTCTGACTATGCCGCGGCACATAAAAGATCGAAATCCGTACAATATTTTTGTTAAGTCGAGCAGAGTCGAACAAAGCTGATTCCAACTTTATCCTTAACAAAGTAGTTGATTTCAAGGCTATTTGCAAAATATCGGTATATCGCCAATGCAGGCTCAAATTTGTGCTCGGATATATGGCCGTTCCAAGAGCGAAATCTTTTATCCGTATCAATATACGTCGAATTGAACTTGCGAATAAGATGTAGCAAAGCCATTCGACGGTCAGTGCATAGTATAGTAAGATTGCCATTGTAAAGGCAGATATTCTATGTGCGAAAATGATATACCGCTAAATCTATCAAGCATATAATTCGCGCAATATATTGTTAAATAAAATACTTTTACAAATAATGATAATGTCATTCTAATTACCCCTCCCCGATATAATTTAACATAATAGACATATTGCGACATGTGTTTGTAGTCCGAAGAGGGTAGTTTGCATGGTATATTCTAACGTTTTCGTTGAGCCGAGCGCATAGCCGAGCTTGCTCGGACTTGCCGAGGCGCAGAAAATGTCAAAGACATTTCGACGTTCTCGTTAAGTCGAGGTAAATACAAGACATGTTCTCGTGTTATACCAGAGTTATGGATAAGTCGAACTAATTCAGCGTCTTGGTAAACGCATGCGCCGGAACCTTGTTTGCTCCTGTATCGATTCACTGTGTAGATGAATGCAGATATTTCCTATCTGCCCGGCTGTAAGAGCTTGTTACCTATGTCGTTATTCTGTAATCGTGACGGTTGCAACAAACTCAGCCGGTTGGTTATGAATACAGGTGGAATCACTGTATAGCATACTATTCGGTAAACGATTCGAATGTGTGGTCGTCGTATAAAACGATAATTTTTCGTATCGATCGCGTGTGTTTGTTCGGCGCCGATCCGTCCTCTGCATCTGGCATTCGTCGATCCGACATTATCATGCCGTCAGAATCGCCTCCGGCAGCGTTTATATCCTGAGTTTCGAACAGGCTGCCTGTGTGTGCTGTTACATTAGGCAGAGTCGCTTGGGCGGGTTGACGTCCTTCGTTGTCAGCGCGGTACATCTTATCGGAATCGAGCAGCAACCAGTCGGGATTAATTCGCGGAAAACGTTGCAGCAGTTTTACAACAAAATCATAACTCGGTTTATTTCGGCCACTGAGCAAATGAGATATTCCCGACGGCTGAATTTCGAGGATCTTGGCGAGTTTGGTTGCTGTCAGATTCTCCGTTTCGAGCAGTTTGTTGAGTTTGGTAACCATTTTCCGATATTTTCTACAAATATATATACTTTATTTTTGTAATCAAAATATTTTTACAAAAGTAATGCAAATCTCACTGTTGATAATGTTTACATTCGTAAATTGTAATATATGGTTAAATAGCATTTTTAGATGTCAGCAATCGTTACTTTATATGAAACATATAATAATTGTATTATTAGTAATATATGTATATTGTTATGCCTATTGCATTTATTAATATCTCCGGATGCTGTGTCGACTATGGTTTATTTATTGCTTACGTGGATATGATTATTGCAAATAGTTGATATAACGTTAAGTAATTTTTATTGTTTATTACTTTAACTGCTCTCGAAAGGATAAATTTTGCTGCATGCGATCGGGTTTATCGCGCGATACAGTTGTAACTATTAACAATTATATATATGTCTATTAGTGTGACATGTGTAATATTGCAAAGATCGGTTGGTGTTACAATAGTAAATAATTAGTTTCCAAAATCGAAGGGTAAGCTATTCGAATCCTGCTCTACCCTATTTTTTGTTTCGAGCTATTAAAGTGTTATATTATGTTAATATATAATGAAGCGGATAGGTAGTTGGTTTACCTATCCGCTTGTTTAATAATATATTTATAGTAATATATTTTCTCTCTATCTTACCAGCATTTCCGCTATTGCCGTAAACTCTTTCGGAGATAATTTGAGCTTCTCCTTATGGAAATCGACATCGTTTTCGTTGTTTATAGGTATCAAATGTATGTGCGCGTGCGCAACTTCGAGCCCGAGCACTACCATTGCCACCTTTTTACACTCTATTTTGCTCTTAATTTTACGGGCAATGCGCTTGGCAAAAACGATCATCTGTTGCAGCTCATCGTCTTCGAGGTCGAATATATAGTCGACCTCTCGCTTCGGTACGACCAGCGTATGTCCCTTGGTCAGCGGATTGATATCGAGAAATGCGAAATGCCGATCATCTTCGGCGACTTTGTAGCACGGAATCTCTCCTGCTATGATGCGTGAAAAAATAGTTGCCATTATCTTATATTTGAGTTGTTCGTTTGTCTTGCTTTATCGTATTAAAATCGGAACCGGTTAATAACAATTCCTGCATACCTTTAATCGGCTTAACCGGCCGTTTTGTTGCCGGTAATATAGGCAAACGAAGCTATCTGCGGTCGAGCCGAGGACGAAGCCGGTAGCGTAGCCGTACAGCCATTCAAGACGGCGTCTCGCTTTGTCCGGCTCGGTCGATGTGCCGAGCCGCTTATAATCTTTTGCCGATGCAGCTTTTCGCCTCTCCATGCTTGCCGGTTGCAGCTATTCGTCGAATTTCGGTTTCAGTATTTCGTAAGATATTACAGCCTCCCTGAGGTTGAACGGACGATGAGCGTCGGCAGCTGCCGTTGCGCACGTTTCGTCTATATTTATACGCTCGTTATCGCAATCCCGTTTCCTGCGCCTGTCGGCTGCCATTGCAGGTTTATGTCCGCTGCATGATGTATCTTGCACCGCTGCGAATGTATCTCTATACTCAAAGTCTTCGATGCGCGAATCTTCCTTAATAAGGATTTCTGCAACCTCGCTCTCCGACACAAGATCTCTGCTGCGCGAATCGCGTTCACTGCTTTGGTTCCGTTCCGACTCCTTATCGGTTGTCCGTGCGGCGCTCCTTTTGGCGGCAGCTCTCTTTGCAGGTTTGGCGTTCGATATCCAGATTGCGATCAATATGACGAGTGTTATTAAGAAACCGGTGTTGCTCATGTCAGTAGTTGATTAGTCGTTTGACGCTTTCGATGCCCTTTATCTTGCGGATATTGTCGAGCAGCGCATTCAGGTCTTCCGTGTTTTTCACATACAGACTTATCAGTCCGTCGAATATTCCGTCATGGTTGCGGATATTTATCTCTCGCATATTTATGCTGAAATCGACCGTTATAACTTTCGTTATGTCGAGTATGATTCCCGACCGGTCTATGCCGCGCAGCTCGACGGTCGCCAGATACGACTCGGCCTTCTGCTGCGACCACTTGATCTCCTCCTTGACGATGTTTTTGCCGAACTGCGCCGCCAGCCGCGTCAGGGTCTCGCACGTGGCCTTGTGGACTATTATATGATTCGTTGCTGGGTCGCGGTACCCTACCACTCTGTCGCCCGGAATCGGCCTGCAACACTCTGCAATGACGAACTCCGGCTCTTTGTCCGGCGTACGGTTCGTCTGCGGCGTCTCCGCATGCTCGCTCTCCGTCCCGGTCTCGTCCGTGGCGTTGCCGTTGCCGCCCGGTATGAACAGCTTCCAGAATTTGAGTATCTTCTTCGATGCGTTCTCTTTCAGCAGCTTGTCGAGGTTGTCGAGCGATATTATGCCTGCCCCTATCTTGCTGTAAAGCTCGTCTTTGTTGAGACATTCGTATGACGACATTATCTTTCGCAGCACACGGCCGTTCTGTATGATGTTGTGTCGTCCGAGCTGTTCTGATAGCATCTTCTGGCCATGCTCGATGTTGTTCTGCCGTTCGCGTTTGAGAAATGTCTTTATCGACTGCTGCGCCTTGCTCGTTGTCACGACTTCGAGCCACTCGGCCTTGGGGTGTGCCGTCTCAGCCGTTATGATCTCGATCTGGTCGCCGCTGTTTATATGCGCCGTTATCGGCTCTATTTTGTGGTTTATCTTGGCTCCTATGGCATGGTTGCCTATCTTGGTGTGTATCTCGTATGCGAAGTCGAGCGCCGTTGCGCCGTTGGGCATCTTGTGCGCCTCGCCCTTGGGTGTGAATACGACTATCTCGGATGTGTATAGCGACAGCTTGAAGTTGTCGAGAAAGTCTATTGCGCTGTCGGTCGGACCGTTGAGCGCGTTGCGAATCTTTTTCAGCCACTTATCCAGCTCGTCCTCGTCTTTGGATATGGTGGCGTGCTTGTATTTCCAGTGTGCCGCGAAGCCGCGCTCGGCTATATCGTCCATTCGCTGCGTGCGTATCTGCACCTCGACCCATATTCCGTCGGGCCCCATAACGGTCGAGTGTAACGCTTCGTATCCGTTCGACTTGGGTATGCTTATCCAGTCGCGCAGACGCTCCTGCTTGGGCGTATATATGTCCGTTATCGAAGAGTATATCTGCCAGCACTGTGTCTTTTCCGACGGGAACGGCAATGCCTGAAATACTATTCTTATGGCGAAAATGTCGTATATCTCCTCGAACGATATCTGCTTGCGCTGCATCTTCTGCCATATCGAGTAGATGCTCTTTATGCGTCCGGAGATCTCGTACTTGATGTTGTCGCGATCGAGCACCTCGATTATCGGAGCTGTAAACTTGTCGATGAATGCCTGACGTGCATGCTGCGTATCCTCTATCTTGCGCGATATCTCCTCGTACTCTTTCGGAAACCGGTATTTCATGCACAGGTCTTCGAGCTCGCTCTTTATCGCATACAGACCGAGTCTGTATGCCAGCGGCACGAACAGATATATGGTCTCGCTCGTGATCTTGATCTGCTTGTTGAGCGGCATCGAACCCAGTGTGCGCATATTGTGCAGGCGATCGGCCAACTTTATGATTATCACACGCACATCGTCCGACAGCGTAAGCAGTACTTTACGGAAATACTCAGCCTGCTCCGAGGCCTCGGTATTGAATACGCCGGCCATTTTGGTCAGTCCGTCGACCATGGCCGCTATCTTCGGCGAGAATGTCTGCTCGATGTCTTCGACCGTGTAGTCGGTATCCTCGACCACATCGTGCAACAGCGAGGCCACGACGGATTTCACGCCGAGGCCTATCTCGTTTACCACAATCATCGCCACGGCTATCGGGTGCAGTATATACGGCTCGCCCGAGCGTCGCTTGACGCCCTTGTGAGCCTCCTTGGCCAGAAAGAATGCGCGTCGGATGAAGTTCCAATCCTCCTCGTTCTTGCATATTCTGGCCTTTCTGCACGACTCGACCAACTCGTTCCAGCGTCGGTCGATCAATATCTCGTCTTCGGCGGTGTAATTCATGGCAAACTACCCTGTTATGTTTATCTGCTTACTGCTCCTTCTTGCCGGCCTTCATCGCGTCGCGTACCTTGGCTTCGACCTCTGCGGCGAGCGCCTCGTCCTTTCTGAGCGCCTCCTTGACCGAGTCGCGGCCCTGTCCGATCTTCTTCTCTCCGTAAGAGAACCATGATCCGGCCTTCTTTATCACACCATAATCTACGCCAAGATCGATGATCTCGCCCATTTTCGATATTCCCTCGCCGAACATGATGTCGAACTCGGCGCGCTTGAACGGAGGCGCCACCTTGTTCTTTACGACCTTTACCTTGGTGCGCGTTCCGAGCTGCTCCTCGCCGTCCTTTATGACCGCCGTGCGTCGTATGTCTATACGTACGCTGGCATAGAATTTCAGCGCATTACCGCCGGTCGTGGTCTCGGGATTGCCGTATACCACGCCTATCTTGTCGCGCAGCTGGTTGATGAATATGCAGACGGTCTTGGTCTTGGCGATGCTGGCCGTGAGCTTGCGCAGCGCCTGCGACATGAGTCGCGCCTGCAATCCCATTTTCGAGTCGCCCATGTCGCCCTCGATCTCGGCCTTCGGCGTCAGAGCCGCCACCGAGTCTATGACGATGATGTCTATGGCGCTCGATCTGATAAGCGAATCGGCTATTTCGAGCGCCTGCTCGCCGTTGTCGGGCTGCGATATTAGCAGGTTGTCGACGTCTACGCCCAACTTCTGTGCGTAGTAGCTGTCGAATGCGTGCTCGGCATCGATGAATGCCGCTATGCCTCCCGCTTTCTGGGCCTCGGCTATCGCATGTATCGCCAGCGTCGTCTTACCCGACGACTCGGGGCCGTATATCTCTATCACGCGACCTTTGGGGTATCCTCCCACGCCGAGCGCCATGTCGAGCGTTATCGAGCCCGTCGGTATTACCGGTATGTCTGTTGCGGCCTGACTCGACATGCGCATGATCGAGCCCTTGCCGAAATCCTTCTCTATCTTGTCCATAACCGCCGAAAGCACTTTGAGCTTGTCGGCATTTATCTGTTGTTTGTCTGCCATAATCGGGTATCGTGTTTTTATCGTTTTTCGTATGAATCTATTATCTGTCGGTAGTGGTTCTTCGTATCCACTTTGTCGAATATCTTCTCTATGCGCCCCTCGGCGTCGAGGATGAATGTCGTGCGTGCCACGCCCATATACTTGCGGCCGTACATCGACTTCTCCACCCACACTCCGAATGCCTCGCATACGCTGCGGTCGGTGTCGGCCAAGAGTGTGAAGCCCAGATCGTGCTTGTCGCAGAAGTTACGGTGCGACTTTTCGCTGTCGGGGCTAACTCCGACTATGCGGAATCCCATCTCTGCGAGCTGCTCTCTGCCGTCGCGCAGGCTCTTGGCTTCGAGCGTGCACCCCGATGTGTTGTCCTTGGGGTAAAAGTATAGTATCGTGCGACCTCCGCGCAACGAGTCGAGTGTTATCCGCTCGCCGTCCTGCGTGGTGGATTCGAAGTCGGGCGCCATGTCGCCTGCTTGTAATTTGGTCATAATGGTTCAAATGTATAATATTCCCTCAAAATTAGTGAATTTTTGCTAACATATCTATTCTGACAGTGTTTTTTATTCATTTAATTTTCGCGCCGTTTTTCAACGCTTCAATCAGCCACGGCAGAAAACAGATTATAAATATCAGTATTTTCATCTTAATTATTATGTTTAACGATTTACATTCTGAGCGATTGTCTTATGGTGCATCGTCATGTCGTCGGCAAGCCCAGCCCTTCTTATTGCCATGCCGCTTCCATGTTTACCTGTGCAGCGAACTCCTCTTGCGAGCCGTTGAGACGGTGTCCGCATGCCGGGCACCGTATGGCGCATTCGGTCTCCACGTGCGAGCGGTTCGTGCCTGCGCAGCTTCTGACGGATGCCATGTCGGCCGCATGGTAATGTCTGGTAATCGTGCCGCAATGGCGGCACTCGATCGAATAGATTATTCCCATATTTGCGATTGCTTTTGTTTCATAATGCGAAGTAAGCGCAACTATGTGACAATTTATGACACTTATTTATTCCAGGTATAAATTTTCATCTGCTTGGCTTTCAAATGTTGCCGTATGCGGCTATGTAGCTCTTGATATACTCTTTCAGCTCCTCCGACTCGACTATGCGTATGTCGTTCAGCAGCCCTGCTACGAAGCGCCCCGCGCCCTTTACGTCGGCTATGTCGGTCGCCAGTATCCAGTGTCCGTCGTCTGTCTGCGATATGTCGCGCTCTGCCAGAGGAAACTCCTCCACGAGCAGATTGTGTGCCATGACACCGAGTTCGAGCACTATCCTCATGCGCCGCTTGCCGCTTATGCGGAATGCGTCGGTAAAGCCGCATTCGTGTTCCTGCTCGTGATGCCATGGCGTGTCGGTCGGCTCGACGCTTCCCATGCGTGCCGTCGCGAATAGCTTGTTGGTATTGTCCGACACATCGAAACACCATGCCTGCACGTAGTTGGTCGTGAATGCGAACGGTTCTACCCTGCGGTCGCTCGTGGTGCCGGTGTGCGAGGAGCGATAGCCGCGCAGGACTACTTGCCGCTTCTGCTCGATCGCCTCGATCAGCGCATGGATACGGGCCGCATTGCCGCCCTTTACCACCGTGTCGGGCAGCGTACCGTTGTCGTATACCGAGTATAGCTTGCGTTTGAGATTCTGTTTCAGTGTGTTGCCCTCATCGATATTCTCTATGGCGCGTTTGAGAATCGCAGCCTCCTCCTCCGTGAAGTGCACCAGCTGCGATATGTCCTTGAAGTGTGGCGAAGCCTTGTCGATGCGTATGTAGCTGCCGCTCTTCTTTATTATGAATCCCGCCGTCCGGAACGTATCTATATAGCGGTATACCGTGCGTCTCGACATATCGAGCCTCTCGGCTATCTCATCTACCGTCAACTCCGTATTCGCCGTCAGCATCTTCATCAGCCTGAGCAGTCTCTCGATCTTGGGTTGGTCCATGCGATTGTTTGTGCGGTTAATTTTATCGGACATCGCGGAAGGCTGTTCCGGTTATGATGTTCGCCTGTATGCAAAAATACGAATTATTCGCTGACGGCAATACTTTCCGGGTGGTAATATGATATTAAAACAACAAGGCAAGACCCGATAGTCTTGCCCGTATCTTACGACATATGTCCTCTTTCCGCTTATGCCTTTCCCAGTACGATCTTCTCGATCTGTTCGATCTGCTGCTTGTAGCTCTTGTCGGTGTCCATCATGTCGCTTACGGCTTTGCACGAGTGCAGCACCGTGGCATGGTTGCGGCCGCCGATGACCGAACCTATGGCCGTTAGCGGCGCCTTCGTGTGCTGCTTGGCCAGATACATCGCTATCTGACGTGCCTGCGCCACGTCGCGTGTGCGTTTGGCCGAGTTGAACGTCTCCATGTCTATGTTGAAGTATTCGCACACGACTTTCGTTATATGCTCTATCGTGATCTCCTTCTGCGTGAGCTTGACGTATACTTTCAATATATCCTTGGCCAGCGCTGTGGTTATCTTGCGGCCGAGGAACGAGGCGTTGGCCACCAGCGCCGACAATGCGCCTTCGATCTCGCGGACGTTGGCCGATATGTTGTCGGCGAGATATATGACGACCTCGTCCGAGATCTGCGCGCCCAACTTCTGCGCCTTGGAGCGTATTATCTTTATCTTGGTCTGATAGTCGGGCGTATCGAGCAACGCCGACAGTCCCCACTTGAACCGCGTAAGCAGACGCTGTTCTATATCCTTCAACTCCACGGGCGGCTTGTCCGACGTAAGCACGAGCTGCTTGCCAGTTGCAGATGATTGAAGATGTTGAAGAAGGCGTTCTGCGTACCCGTCTTGCCGGTAAGCTCTTGTATATCGTCGATTATCAACACGTCTATCATCTGATAGAAGTGTATGAAATCGGTTATCTCGCCGTTTTTGTATGCCGTCTGGAACTGTGCCTGAAACTTGTTCATCGATACGTAGAGCACCTGCAACTCGGGGTGGCGCTGTCTGACCTCGTGGCCTATGGCCTGCACGATATGGGTCTTGCCCAGTCCCGAATCTCCATATATATAAAGAGGGTTGAAAGCGTTGCTGCCCGGCGTGACGGCCACGGCCATGCCGGCCGAGCGTGCCAGACGGTTGCATTCGCCCTCGATATGGTTATCGAAGGTGTAGTTGGGATTGAGCTGCGGGTCGATGAAAATCTTGCGCAAGCCCGGTATTACGAACGGATTTTTTATATTTGCCGTGTCGGTCTGCGTATTGAAGCGCGATATGGCCGTAGTGTCGGCATTGACCTCTACCGGGCGGCTCTTGGCGCGCGGTACCGCATAGTGCAGTCTGGTCTGTCGTCCGTATAGCTCGGCTATGATCGGGCGCAGGAATTGCAGATAGTTCTTTTCGATATTGGCGACGTAACTCTCGTTGGGCACTCGCAGACGCAGATTGGTGCCGTCGAAGCCCATAGGCACGATCGGCTTGAACCACTTGACGAACTCCTCTTCGGTAATGGATTCTTTGATGTGGTCGAGGCAATTCTGCCAAACATCCGCGTATGTTTGTGTATTCAACATAGTTACTAATGTGCTTTCTCTGTTTGTCGGTATGGCGTCGAGCGATAACTTACTTTGCGGTCTGGCGTTCGGAGTGAATCGACCTCAGGAATAGGTGTCGTCTTTTGCTCACTTTTGACAGTGCAAATATGTGGATAATTTTATTAAAATATGCCCGGGTGGGGCTTGCAAATTCGGATTTTTATTTTATAGCTGAAAGGGGGCTCCGATGCCTCTCAATTTAAGGTGTTGATATATAGTAATTGAATTATTTTTGCTATATTTGCATATTGGAAAAATAAACGGCTTAACCGATATTTATAAATATAACCAATAACGATTATGACTAACGAATTAGAACAGTCGGTCTTGTCGAAGGCGCAGAAATGGCTCGACGGCGAGTACGACGAGGCGACCAAGGAGCAGGTACGTCTTATGATGAATAATAACCGTAACGAATTGATAGAGAGTTTCTATAAGGATCTGGAATTCGGTACGGGCGGCTTGCGCGGCATCATGGGTGCCGGTACCAACCGCATGAATATCTACACCGTCGGCGCAGCTACTCAGGGACTTGCCAACTACCTCAAAAAGAATTTCGAGGGTGAGGCCGTGCGTGTGGCCATTTCTCACGACAGCCGCAACAACTCGCGTATGTTCGCCGAGCGCGTGGCCGACATCTTCGCCTCTAACGGCTTTACGGTATATCTGTTCGACGCCCTGCGTCCGACCCCCGAGCTGAGCTTCGCCATACGCGAGCTGAAATGCCAGTCGGGCGTCATGGTTACCGCTTCCCACAATCCCAAGGAGTATAACGGCTATAAGGCCTACTGGACCGACGGTTCGCAGGTTACCTCGCCTCACGATGTCAACATCATCGCCGAGGTCGAGAAGATTACCGAGAACTCGCAGGTGCTCACGGGACGCAATCCCGAGAACATACACATCCTCGACGAGTCGTTCGACGAGAAGTACCTCGACGCCATTCACGAGCTGTCGCTCTCGCCCGAGTCCATAGCGCGTCATCGCGACATGAAGATCGTCTATACGCCGCTGCACGGTGCCGGCGTGCGTCTGGTTCCGGCATCGCTGCGCAAGTGGGGCTTCGAGAACATTATCTCGGTTCCGGAGCAGACCGTCCTGGACGGCAACTTCCCCACTGTCGAGTCGCCCAACCCCGAGGAGCGCAAGACGATGGCTATGGCTATCGAGCTGGCTCGCACGCAGGGTGCCGATCTGGCCATGGCGACCGATCCCGACTCCGACCGTATAGGTCTGGCACTGCGCAACGGCAAGGGCGAATACGTGCTGCTGAACGGCAACCAGACTCTGGTGCTTCTGATGTGCTACCAGCTTACGCGCTGGGCAGAGCTGGGCAAGATCGACGGCAACCAGTATGTCGTCAAGACTATCGTCACGTCGACGATGCCCGATGCCGTTGCCGAACACTTCGGCGTGAAGTGCTACAACTGCCTTACGGGCTTCAAGTTCATCGCCAAGATCATCCGCGAGAACGAGGGCAAGGCCAAATATATAGGCGGCGGCGAGGAGTCGTTCGGCTACCTGCCCGGCGATTTCGTCCGGGACAAGGACGGTGTGGCGTCGTGCTCGCTGGCGGCCGAGGCTGCCGCATGGGCCAAGGATACCATGGGTCTTACCCTCTACGAGTGGTTGCAGGAGCTCTACGTGAAGTACGGCTTCTACCGTGAGGGTCTGGTCAACGTGGTGCGCAAGGGTAAGGACGGTGCCGAGCAGATACAGCAGATGATGGTCGACTATCGCCAGAACCCGCCCCGCACAATCCTCTCGTCGCCCGTGGTCAAGATCTACGACTACAAGACGTTGGAGGTTTTGGATGTCGCTACGGGCGTCAAGTCGCCTATCGAGGGCGTTACCGACAAGAGCAACGTATTGCAGTGGCTTACCGAGGACGGCACGAAAGTATCGGTGCGTCCGTCGGGTACCGAGCCCAAGATCAAGTTCTACTTCGGCGTCAAGGCGCAGCTTGCGTCGGTGGCCGATTTCGAGCGCGTCGAGGCCGAGCTGGATGCCAAGATCGAGGGCATCAAGCGCGAGCTCGACCTTATCTGATACTCTGCGTGCCGGCACCGCCGGTAGGAGATAAATGAAAATTACCCCGTCGCATGCAGCGGCGGGTTAATTTTTTATCGGTCTTGGCTCTGCCGCCCGACAACGCCGGGCGGACGACGAGGCGCTACCCTATTTCTCGTATGTTATCTCGATCGAGTCGACGTATGCCACGCCGGCCTTGTCGTTGTGCATCTTAAAGTAGGTGTAATTGCCGCCCGTCAGGTCGTATGTCTGCGTGTATATGCTTACTCTGTCGGGTGTTACGGTGTCGGTCTCGGTCACTGTCTCAGCCTCTACGACCGTCTGCGACGGGCAAGCCTCGGTGCCTGCGTAGAGCGTGTGGTTGGGCGTGTACTGGTTCTCGTTCTTGGTGCGTATGACCACCTTGACGATCCTGCCCAGCGAGTTCATGTTGGCGATTATACCTTGGTTGGTAACCTTCGTGTCGTTGCCCTGCATCTGCAATGTGTTGGGTATTATACCCTTCTGCGATATGCCTATGCGCGCTCCTGCCATGTCGTAGCCGTACTGCGTCCATGTATACCACGAGTCGATGTTGCTGACGTTCTGGTTGCCGTACTTGCCCTTCTCCAACTCCGTGGCACCGTTGCGGTTGTCGATTATATCCTGCGCCGTCATCCTTACGGTTATCAGGCCGTCCTGCGCCGCCGCACCCTGCGTAAGGCGTATCCGCGTGGTCGCCGCTACGGCCGACTCCTTGATTATGTCGACGGTCATCGCCGCCTCGATGTTCTGCGCATCGCTGTTCTCTCGTGCCGTAACTATGATGTTGCCGTCGGCTACCTCCGCCGTAAATCTGTCGTTGTCGATCGTCGGACGTATCGTGCAGCCCTCGCCGTTGTACAGTGTCAGCTCTACCGTCTTGCTGCCTCCCTGTGACAGCAGCTGCGGCATGGCCGATACCACTATCGAGCCGCCGGCCATGTCTATGCCGACCAGCATTACGCTTATCTTGGTTCGGTTGCGGTCGGTTCCTATGGTATAGGCATCTATCTCGACCTGCTTGCCGACCATGGTCTGGTCGATCTGTCCGTCGCTCAGATAAGGCATCTCCACTACGACGTCGGTGCCCTCGACGCTTATCGTCGACATATCGGTCATCGTACCCGTTATCGTCACATACTCGGTCTTGGGTGCCGCCATGAAGGCTGCTATCGCGGTCGCATCGTAGGCTGCCGGCTCGCCGTAAGCGTACTCGCCCGCCGACAACAGCGTTATGTCGGCATACGACATCTGCTTGACGTAGTAAGGCTCAGTCACTACGCCTGCTGCGCGTATCTCATCGCCGATGCGCGCTACATATTCGGGGTTGTTGCCCTGATATACTACTATCGAACCCGTCGCGTCGCTTACCACGAATCCGCGGGTATATGTCGCCGACACCTTGCCTTGGATCGTATACTGGCCGTTTGCCGCCGCCGTGACTTCGGCTATCGTGCTTACTCGTGCGGGATCGGTGGCACCCGTTCCGTCGACGCTCTGTCCGCCCTGTCCGGCCGCGAGCTCTACGTCGTCGATGCGGTTTGTGCTCGACGTGAGCGATGTGAATCGTACCGATACGTTATCGGCCTGACGTGCCAGCGTGAAGTCGCACACCGCCTGCGACCAGTAGTGGTCTGTGCCCTCGGTTTTGAGCGTGTAGTCGAGCGGCGCCGACCACGTGCTGCCGCCGTCGAGGCTTATCTGAACGTTGAAATCCTCCTTGCGGAAGCGGTTGTCCTCGGCCTGCATGTCGTAGCGCATGGCGCCGAAAGTGAGACGAAGGTTGCGCTCCGCACCTACGTCGATCTTGTTGATCGACATGTATGTCACGCCAGAGCTGAACAGAATGAGGTTGCCGCCCGAGCCGGGATAGTCCGAGTACTGGCTGGTCGACGGCTCGTTCGAGCGCGGCGAGACGCCCTTTACCTCGTATTCGAGCGCCGCTATGCCGGTGCCCTGCTCGTTTTTCCAGCCCTCCCACTCATCGCAGTAGGGCCACGATCCGTCGATCTTCTGTACTATCTCCTTGTCGAAGTCGTTGTAGTAGAACGAAGTGGTCTCGGCAGGCTTGTCGCCGACGAATGCCGCCACATCGTCTATCGAGCGAGGCATGAGCTGCGCGTTGCCCTTGTATACGGTCACTACGCCCGTCAGCGTACCCGTAGCTTCGGGAGCTATGTACTTGCCGATGAATGTCGGCGACGCGTATTGTATGAATAGCGTTACGGGCGTCGCGCCGACGGTAAACGTATGGGTCTTGGTGGAAGTCTCCGATCCCCACTCCACGGCGCGGGCGGGCGATACGGCATTGTCGAGTGCGACGAGCATCGACTGGTAGTCGGCCAGACAGTCGGCCGCGGCTGCGATCGGGGCGGTCTCGACATGTCCCAGCTTCTCGATCTCCACCCACTCTTCGCCTGCCGAGCCCGTAACCTCGTACAGGCCGCTGTAATTGACTATGCGTGCCAGTCCGGCCTTGAATGTAATCTTGATCTTGTCTCCCGCTTCGAGGTCGAATGCCTCGTTGCTCGGGTCGATTACGGCATTGCTGCCGTACAGCGTCAGGCCGTGCCCCTTCTCTGTCGCCCCTTCGGTCATCACTTGCAGGTTCTTGCTCGTGAAGTTGCCTCCCTTGCGGTCGGTCGTCACGACGGCTATCAGCGTCTGGTCATTCTGCTCGTCGAGTACGGCCTGCTGGTCGGTCATGCGGGCTATGATCTCCGGGATCGTTATCGTACCTTGCGGCTTTTCGACCGCTTTGCCGCTCTGCACGATATGTATCGAGGCATCGAATCCGGGAACGTGCAGCTCTTCGCCGACAATGTTGAAGCCGATGTACGTTTCGCGATCGATGTCGGTCGCAGCCACCGTAACGGTTATCTCTGTCGTACCATTGCCGCTCATGGGCGTTACCGTAATCCACTTTTCGCCTGCATAGGCCTTCCATTGGCAGTTGGCCGTCAGCGTGAAGGTGCGGCTACCTTCATCTGCCGAGAAATTCATCTCCTCTGCCTCCGCCGCCAATTTTGAGAAGCAAGGCTCAGCGAATGCATGACGAGGCTGTTCGGATCTTTGAAAGC
>OFGM01000794.1_pt1 | contig 24436 bp, 19 predicted proteins | sample 1521741 | NCBI WGS metagenome assembly OFGM01 (sample SAMEA3504079, study PRJEB24116) | mouse gut metagenome | biome: mouse gut; feature: mouse-associated habitat; material: faeces | place: Denmark | collected 2011
TGTATGACAAGTTTAGAAACAATGAGCCAATGTGGTCAATAGCGAATCAGTTAGCATTAGCGAGAATAAGAACAGAATCATTTAAAGATGAGTATCATAATAAGGGATTAGAAGAAGGAATTGAAATAGGGATAAAACAAGGGATGAAAAAAGAAAAAGTAGAAATGATTAAAGGAAGATACCATCAGGAATGTAGAGAATGGATAGAAGGATTAAGTGAAAAACAATTAAAACTAATAGACAAATATATATTTGAAGAAGATGAATTTGAAGCATTTAAAGAAAGAATAGATAATAGCAATTAGTAAAAAGACAATTAAGATTAATATGCTGACCTCCCATAACAGTGTAAATAATAAACACTGTTATAGGACAATATCATTAAACTAAAAACAAATGGTCATTGAGGAGTACACGAAAATGTAACCCTCTTTTTTTATTCTATTTTTCCTATGCCTGAAATATTACCTGCTTAGAAACCGATTTTCCAGCTTATATGATAAATAATAATGATTATGTTAAATTGGTGACATTGGATTTATAGTAGATTCCATTTATATTAATAATTCTATTTAAATTTTGATAATAACTTTAACATTGTCTCTGTTGCTTCATAAAATTCCTTTTGTTCTAGAGGACTTAAATTTGTTTCAATCTGTAAATCAAGTACTCTCCCATCAAAATGACTTGTTTTTAAAAATTCTTTAGCATTATCCGTTAGATTTATTAAAATCTTTCGACGATCATTTAGATCTATTACTCTATCAACAAATTGGACACTATAAAGTTTATCTATTAACTGTGTTGCCTGTTGTTTTGATAATTTTAATCTTTTTGCTATATCAGACATAGATAATGGTCCATATTGATACAGTGTTGTTAAACAAAAATATGATTCATAACTTATTTTTGAATATTTTTGTGTTTGTTTTAAAGGTTTTTCAATTTTATAATGCCAATATGGTAATAATCGTATTAAATTATCAACAATTTTTTTATGTTTCATATCTCTTCTCCTTACTCTTGACATTTTATTATCTTTAGAATATAGTAAATTATTATTTACTATCTATGTTTATTTACTATTATAGTAAATATATTTTATTATAAAATCAAGTTAATAGAAAGGATTTAACATAATGATATTAAAAAATAAATTTCCCACCTTTTATTTAATTTTATTTAATGCTTTTCGATTTATTATAAATATTGGTTTTGTATATATTTTTCAACTACTTTTTGGAGTTGAAAATATCTTACCTGGTGTTGCAATTGGAGTAGGATTTACTATGCTGTCAACCAATGATTTTAACTTACGCCCATGGACAATGTTTTTTATAACTGTATTTCTTTATACACTTAGTGGATTGGTTGGCCAATCTGCTTTAATACCTATTATTCCAGCTTTTATCATTAATTTTTTATTTGTTATTCTAATTGTTCTTTTAATTAATGAACCACAGATACTAAAATCAAATATTTCTTTTTTACTTTGTTTTGTATTTGCACAGTCTACTCCAGTTCCTTGGCAACATTTTAATATACGACTTCTTTCATTACTTAGTGGTTCATTATTTGTTGGAATATGCATAATAATTAATTGGTATCGTAAAGGATATGGAAAAAACGGTAGAAATTTAAAGGAACAGATTTTATTGTGTCAAAAAAATAAAAGTTATATGTTTCGAATGGCATTTGGAATATCAATCGCTATGATGATTGGGATGATTCTAGAATTAAAAAAACCATTATGGATCAGTATTGTTGTCATGTCTTTAACCCAATTAGAATTTGATGAAACTATTGAACGCATAAAACACCGTTTTATTGGCACCATGATTGGGGTAACCTTGTTCTTTATATTTTTTCAATTAATTATTCCATCTCAATATGCAATAATTGTTGTTATGCTTCTTGGTTACATTGGCTTCTTTTTTCCAGATTATAAATATAAGCAGATCATTAATGCAATTAGTGCTCTTAATGCTTCATTAGTTCTTTTAGATACAAAAACTGCAATAGCAAGTCGAATTACCTGTTTGATTAGTGGAATTATAATTGTTTTATCTATATATTATATAACTAAAATTATTCGATATATCATTATCACTTTAAAACAATATAAATTAAAACAGAGATTTTATTAAAAATAATCTCTGTTTTAATATTCCCTAATTTATAAACTCATTTATACCTTTAATAATTCCTATTACTATTTTATCCTGATAACCGCCATCTGATAACAACCTATCCTCTTCTGGATTAGAGATAAATCCCATTTCAACTATTGTTACTGGTACTTGACACCAGTTTATTCCACTCATGTTATCACTTATCATAACCCCACGACCTTTAGCACCAGTAGTCTGGCATATATTATCTAAAACACATTTAGACAACAATTGCGAAACATCAGTTATCTGACTACAAAAACGATTAGTATTAAACGGTGCTATTGTTAAAATTCCTCTAGTACTAAAAACATCATCACTATTACAATGTAAACGAATAAATGCATCAGCTTTATTTTCGTTTGCAATTTTAGCTCTTTCACTATTCGACATATCAACATCCTGACTTGTTTGTACTATAATTACCTGATATCCACACTTTTCTAATCTTCCTTTTAATTTCAATACCACCTCTAAATTTATTTGTGATTCTAAGTTCCCTGTAACAATCCCAGTTGCTCCGCTTGTAACTTTGACTTTTATTTCCATAGCTTCTAGACCAATTGATTCAAGAGCATTATTGCCATAACGCTGATGTCCAGCATTCATTACAATTAAACGATTATTAGCTACTACTTGCAATTCATCAACTGGTTCTTAAATAATTGGTTTAACTTTTTCACCTTGTTTTTCTACTATCTCATTTTGTTGCTGTTTAATTACTTTTTTTAATAATAACTGTTTCGAATTGTTTTTCTTGTTTACAATCAGTAATAAAATTAGGAAAACTATGAGTAATTTTTTCACATTACCACCTGTTTCCCTAACTATTATATCATCAATCATTAATAATTGTCTTTAATTCATTATTGATTATTTCTTTTAATGTTTTACAACTCTTATCAAATTTTCGTTGGTCAACATTATTTAAGTATAATGGCATAATTTTCGAAATTCCATGCCGATTAATAATTGCTGGAACTCCAATATATAATCCTTCTTGTTTAAATTCCCCTTGTTGATACGCAGATACCGTTAATACAGCATTTTCATCACCAAAAATAGCACTTATCATACGATTCAATGATAGCCCAATTCCATAATAAGTAGCATTTTTTCGTTTAATAATTTCATACGCTGCTTGCTGGACCTCTTTATAAATCTTATGCATTTCATTCATATCAATATTCATTTCTACAATATATTCCATCATACTTTTACATCCAATATAAGCGTTCATCCATGGTACAAACGATGAATCACCATGTTCTCCTAAAATATAAGCATGGATGTTTGTCGAAGAAACATTCAAATATTCACCTAATAAGAACTTAAGTCTTGCAGTATCTAAAATCGTACCTGTTCCAATAACACGATTAGTTGGTAATTTCGATACTCTTTGAACAACATAACTCATTAAGTCAACAGGATTACTTGCAACAATAATAATTCCATCAAAACCAGTTGCCATTATTGATTGAGTTATAGATTTCATGATTTTAGCATTAATAGTTACTAATTCCAATCTAGTCTGCCCAGGTTTTTGTGCTGCACCAGCAGTTATTACTACTATATCCGCATCCTTGCACTCATCATAGTTCCCAGCCTTAACCTTTAAACTACTTTTGCTATAGGGCAAGCCATGGCTCATATCCATTGCTTCTCCCAAAGCCTTTTCTTCATCTAAATCAACTAGTACTAATTCATCAATTCCACCAGTATTTAACATTGAATAGGCCATTGACATACCTACCAATCCAGTACCTATCAATACTACTTTCCTTAAATCATCTTCTTTTTTCATGTTTGTTCCTCCTTATATTTTAATAATAGTATTTATTATTAATTTTGTCATTTGATATGCATCTAAATTTATTATTTCCAATAATAATAAATTAATGCAAAAAAAGCAGTCAAAATGACTACTACAACATTATTAATGACACTATATATCCTATAACTAAAGAGACCATATAAGAGACTAAAAGAATTTTAAAAGTATCTTTTTTATTTTCATTATATTTTATTAACGCTAAAGTTCCTATCCCTGCACTTGTCGTTAAACCTGTAAGTAGAGCTCCAAATGTTAAACCACCATCTACATACAATTGAGTAAGAATAACAGAACCTGCACAATTAGGAATAAATCCAATAAATCCAGCAATAATTGGTTGTAGCAACCAATTCGTTTCTAATAAATTACTTAACCTTGTCTCACCAATACTATTAATAATTATCGTAAAAACTATATTAGTTAACAGTATAAATAGAAAAATATTTATCGTATGCCTCAATGCTGGTAAAATAATACCGTTTTGACATCCACAATCACAAGGTTCAACTTGCAAATATTCATAATTAGCATAGCTTTTATGATTGAAATAATCTACAATAAACCCAACCATTGTTCCAATAATGATTTTAATAATAATCAAAAGTGCTAACATCCGCCATAAATCAGGATGAATAGCCATAATAGCAAGAGCTTCGTCACTAGTAGCAATAAAAATAGCTAATAGAGTTCCCATTGTTAAATAACGCATTGAATATAGCTTAGCAGCAATAACTGAAAAGCCACATTGTGGAATGCTCCCAAGCAAAGAACCAATAAAAGGTCCAACTTTTCCAAATTTCATTACTTTATTAATAATATCCTGATTTGATAAATATTCAACTAATAAATAAGCTAAAAATAATACTGGTAAAGCCATAAGGGATTCTTCAACTGGTTCAAGCAAAATCTCCATACTATTCCCTCCCATCATTTAGATTAGTTAACTGTAATTTATATATAATACCATAATATATAATATTTTCAATCTTTTTACAATTATACAATAAATAATAAAAAAGATAATCTAACTTAAACTCTTTATAAAAAGCTTTAAAAATTACATACCTAAATCTGACTAAATAAAACATATTATTCCAACTTATGTTATAATAATGTTAGTTGTGAGGGCGCTTACATAATAATGGGATAAAAAAATTTTATTTGAAAGGATGTAGATATTATACAATTATAATATTATATTTTAATATACTTGTTAACTTTAATAAGTTAATACTTCTTTTTGTATTATTTTATAGTTATGTAGTGCTCATACGGCTAAAAACTATAATAAAAAGGAGAAAAATATTATGAAAAAAATTATTGCATGTATGCTTTCAATGATGCTGTTTTTAGGTTCTTATACTAGCGTTAGTGCTGCTCAATTACCACAATTTGAAAAGGCTACACTACTACCAGATACTAGAACTTCTACTAAAATTGATCAAACACAATTTATAACTCTTCATCCTGACGATACTTTTTTAGATGGAATATCTGCATCTATAATCGAACATAGTATAACAGCTCACCGTGAGAACGATGGTAGTGTTACACTTACTATTGATGAAATAATGCATACTGTTAGAGGATATTATGAACATCTAGCTACTGATGCTAGTGGAGAAAACTTTATTCCAAATAAAAATAAAGCAATTCATACATATTCTGGAGGAATTTCTACTATGTATCTTAGTTCTGATAGTGTTTCATCAGATGGTTATGTATATTTAAAATTTGCAATCACACCAGTTGGTGGAAATGCAGTAATTTGTGGAAAAGAGTATAAGATACCAGTAGATTACAACAAATACAGTACTGAAAAACGTGGTGGTTACCTTCCTTTAAATAGTTATGGACTATATGCTCCATGCTTCAGTGCTCAAGTTGCTTTTTTTAGTGCTGATGTAAAAAAACTTACAGATAACAGTGTTGAAGTTATTATCGATATAGAAAGCTCAAATACAAAATTATGGTTTAGACATTTAGCTACAAGTAAAGATGGTGACATTTTTATTCCTCAAAAAGATTCATTATATTATATTTCTTCTAAACCAATATCAAATCAAACATATAAATTAATTTTACCAGAAAATAGTGTTTCTTCTAATGGTTATGTTTATTTAGAAGCAGTCTTTGATTTACCAATTGGAATGACACATGTTGGTACAGTAAAATTAGCAATTAACAATTAAAAGATGAAAAGATGAAATTTGAAACTTAATTCATAATTTCATCTTTTTATTTCTAACTACAAATAATAATACTTATTGAAAGTTTAGGCAACTAATTTAAATAATAAAAAAGATGATTTTTAAGAACTAACTTAATTCAATCATCACATTTTATTCACTAATTATCTAGTTTACTTAAAACTAAACCTATTCCTAAGCAAAGTACCGCAAAACCAAGAAATCCACCAGAAGTAGAAAGTAAGACTTTTAAAACTGTTACCCATTCTTCTAACATAGATACCCCAGACTCTGCTGCTGAATTAGCTAATCCAATAAAACCATCAACAGTTAGAAATATGGTTATGATTAAAAATAAACCTGAAAAAACATAAAATAATATTGCTGATTTTTTCTTCAATTTAAACACTCCTTTTATTTTTTGAAACTTACATATTAATAAAATAAAAGAGGAATTATTCCATATAGGTCAAATTCCTCTTTTTAATTAGATAAAACCTACAATTTTTTAAAATATATAATATTTTAAATATTAATTAGATTTTTTTCTTTTCTTTGCCCCTAATAATGCGATAGAAGCTAATGCTAAACCTGCAAGTGATGAAATCATACTAGTTGAATCACCTGTACTTACACTTGGAGCTTTATCTCCAGGTTTTACAGGCGCTGTAGGAATAACTGCTAGGTTATCAATACCTGCTTGTAATTTTTCTACAGCTGCTTCAATAGTTGCTTCATCAGCATTTTCATCTACTAATACTGATTGTGCATTAGATAATGCTTCTACAAATTTACCCCAAGATTCTTGAGTATAGTTTGCTACATTTAATGTTTGAGATAATGTTTGAGCTTTATTGATTAAATCTTGTAATAAATCTTTACTTGGTTTTAATCTTAAGTTCAAGTATGCTCTCATTAATGCTTCATATGCTGCATCTACTTCTTCTTGTGTTGCATCTGCATTTTCTAATACTGTTAATGCTTCTGCCATTGGAGCTGTTAATCCTTCTACTGTTGTAGCTATATATTTGCTTGTATCTAAACCATTTACCATATCATATAGATTTTGTAATAATGATTTATCTGCTCTTACAACTAATTGTCCAATTCCTTGTGTTAAGTTATTTAATGCTTCTACAACTTCTTTTTCTAATGCATTTTCATCATCCATCACATCTTTTGCTGCATCCAATGCTTCTTGGAAGTTTGCCCATGAATCAGTTGTATAGTTACCTTCTTCATATTTTTCAGCTTCTGCAATTAATTCACCTAACGCAGTCTTGTCTCCTTTTAAGAATTCAAGCATGTGAATTGCAGTTGATAAACGTGTAAATGAAGCATCAATTGTTAATTGATCTGCTGTTTCATCTGCTAAAATTGTTTCAGCTTCTGCTAACGCTGCTTCAAATTCTGCTACTACTGCAGGAACAACATTTTCTAAAGCACCTTGTTCTTTTAATACATTAGCAGTTTCTACTGCAATTTGTAATGCTGTTTTATTTGTTTCTACTGGTTCTACAGGTACTAGATTATTTACTGCATCTTGTAAATCAGTTAGTGCTTTATCTAATTCTTTTTGAGTACTATTGTTATTAGCTAATACAACATTTGCATCTGCCAATTTTTGTACAAATTCTTGATAAGATTCTGCTGTATACTGATCTTCTACAATATCTAATCCATCAATATATGATTGTAAATCATTACGATTTGGAAGAAGATCAGAGCTATTCATCATAATAACTTCTGTAATAACAGGGACACTATCTGCTTCCCACTCAAATTTTAATTCATAAATATTTTTCCAGAATGGTAAATAAACTTCATTTAATGACTTACTTAAAGTACCTACTTGTACCCATTCTCTACCATTTTCACCATCTACTAGTACTAATACTTTAGCGTTAGAGATGTTTCCTTTTTGAATAATGTTAATCTTTGTAACATCTAGTTTTTCAGAAAGAGTATATGTAATATATCCTGCTTCTGTAGTATCTGGTCTATATTCAGTTGCTAAATTACCATCAAACATATTTTGTGGTGCAAAACCTTGCTTTTCAATTACACTAGCATTGAATGTAGGATCATTAGTAACAGGTACATATTCTCCATTATTAATAACAATTTCATTAAATACAACTGCACGATTATTATTTGTAGCAGTGATTAAAATTTTAATATAACGTGCTTTTACATTATCTGCAGTTCCTTCTACATATACCTTATTTGGATATGTACTAGATGCCTTATATCCAGCATCTGAATTTAAGCATGTAACATTAGCATCATTTTCATTTTCAATTCCATCACCAATTGTAATAACTTTTGTCCAGTTTTCTAAATCATTAGAAATTAAAATATCAGCGTCACGAAGATAGTTTACAGCTGTATCTTGACAATACATTTCTAATTTATTAATTGTTCTTTCTTGTCCTAAGTCATAAATAATGTATTGTCCTTCTTGTGGTAAATCAGCAAATTCTGTAATTGTATCCATTTTCCCATCAAATGCAGCTCCATTATCACGACAATCTTCTGCTACACCCCATGATGAGTTAATACCAATATCACTATCTAATAAATATGGTCCTGATAATTCATTTGAATTAACTTCAAATTTAGTAATATCAAAAGTAACTGCTTCTCCAGTTTTATTAATTAATCTTACATATCGACCATCAGGTAAATTTGTACTTTCTGGATCCACATCTACCCAATCAACATAATTCTTTGAAACTTGTAATGTCAAATCATCACCATCAACTAATTGTAAATCAATATTAGCTAAATCTCTAATTCTAGGTAATATAACACCAATATATTCATTAGCATTTAATGTAATTGTATTTACTGGTGCAATTGAAACACTACTTGTTTCAATTGTAGTAGCGATTTCCTTTAAATCTTCATTATTTGTATCTACAAATGTATCATTTGGTTTATTAACTCTAAAATCAGACATCTTTAACCAAACACCTTTATCTTGAGTATTTCTAACTCTTACATAACGTGCTTTAATACCAGTTAAATCCTCTTCTACTATCTTCTTTTCTACATTTTGACTGTAGCTTGCAAAAACAGTATAGTTAATACCATCTTCTGAATATTCTAAATCATATTTATTCCAATAATCATTACCAGAATTTCCCATAACAAATCTAACTTTACCAAGTGGTAAAACAGATCCTAAATCTAAACCAACATAATCATCAACTTTACTATCTTGATTAAACCAAGTAAAAGTACTATCATCATCATCAATCAAGTTTGCTGTAGTATAAGTTGAATAAATTCCATATCTAGCTATTTTAATTACACTAGCATTGTATTTATCACTTGAGCTTTCTCCAACTCCTTGACCATTCACTACAATATCACGAACACCTAACCAGGTATTTGTTTTATCTGCAGTTGCAATCATTCTAATTCCTTTTACATTTTCTAAATTTAAATCTGTTAAATTAACTTCTCGTGGTAAATCATATTCTTCACCATTTACATCTAACCATTCTTTACCATCAATAGTATATTGTACTTTGGCTTTTAAGAATGTATCATTTAAATTTCCACTATGTCCTAATCTAAATGTTACACTATCAACATTTTTAGCTTTACTAAAGCTAATACCAACATATGTACCAGCTGTAATACTATTTGGTGTTTTATAAACCACTTCAGTACTAGCATTATTATCTAATGTATTACTTAGTGATCCTGTAGGTGTATCAGTACGATTAGTAATAAAGTTAATGCTTTGATGATCTGGATTAACAATTGTTTCCACTTTAGCTGATAAAATAATATCTAAATTTTGCATAAATGGATAAATATATCTTCTACCTACTTTTGCATATTCAGTATGATCAACATAATGGAAGCCATGTGTTCTAGACGCATCAAATGCATTTTGACCAGTAGCAAAATAATCCCATATTACACTACTATCTGCTTCATTTTGTAGTGCTTTAGCAGCATTTAAATAATTAATAACTGCTTCTGTTGTTTCTTGCCAACAATCTAACCAATAAATAATTTGATCTCTTGTTCTTTCATTTCCAGGATTATTACGATATGTATCTGCACTATTTTGTAATAATGTAAATTCATTGATTAATTCATCTGCTTTAGCAGTAATATCATTTCCTGTATTTAAATCACTAATGAAACTTGACATTAGATTTTTTAATTCCACTGATTCTTCATTACCAATTTGTTGTGAATTCATCATATGTTTACTCAATTCACGTAATGCAATTGAAGCAGGTGTATCTTCAATTGTTCCATGATCCATATAATTAAATGAATCATGCCACACTTGATCATATTTACTTGCTTCTTTCCAAATATTCCATGCGTAATCAGCATTAGTAAACAATGCTTCTTTACTTGGTTCTGACTGCTGCATTGGATTTAAAACAATCCCTTCAACAGTTGATGGATCAACATTAGGTTTTAAAACCGCTTCTGCTCCCCCCATAATTAAACCATCTTTAGTATTATCACTACATGGCCAGTTAATCCACATATAAGCAGGACGTCCCATATTTTGATAGAATCTATCATTAAAGCTTGGTCCTACTTCTCCCCAAACTCTACCACCAGTTTGAATAATACTTACTGAATCTGGTAATTGTTTCAAAGTTTGCATTTGTGAACTTGAACCAGTTCCCATATAATCATTTGGACAAAAAATTGTATCTGATTTTAACCCTGGTACAGCTGCTTGTTTTTCAATTAACCATTCAGTTAAATCATTCATCAAACGAACATAACATTGTGCTCCTTGTGATGGAACAGCAGCATCATCTGCTAAAATAGCAAATTGTTTAACTCCTACTGACATTAATTGTTCAAGTTTAGTTTTTATAATATTTAAATCTGCTTCATAATTTTCATCAGTATTAAAACGGATAGCATTATACATAAATGGATGTAATGCATAAACATAGTAACATTTACTCTTATTACCTGCTTCTGCAAGTTTACTGATTCCAACTAATTCCTCTTCAGTATACAAAGCTTTCCAATTTGAATTATGTTTTGGATCATCTTTAGGAGCATAAATATATTGATTTAATTTATAATCTCCTCCAAAAGTCATTAGATCAGCACGATCTTCATTTGACCATGGATTTCCATAATAACCTTCAATAAATCCACGCCCCTTTACATCTGCATAATCATTAATCTTTAAATCTAAGATATTATTATCTTTAACCTGGTTAAAGATATGTTTTATTGATGTTACACCGTGGAAAGCAGCATCAGTATCTTTACCTAATACCGCAATAACACCATCATTGATACTTAAAATGTAAGAATCATATTTTGTAAATAAATCCTCACTATCAATTAGGGTATTTTCTTTAAAATATCTATCTACATAATCATCAGAGTTATATACACCAACGATTAAGTTAGTTTTGCTTGTATCAATAGCTTCACCAACAGTATTTGTTTTATCTAATATATTTAAAACATCAACTACATGATCTCTAGTAAAACTATCAATCGCATCACCATATACCACATTTACATCATTAGAAATTGAAAAATTATCATTTCCATAAACTACTTCATGTGGAGTTGGATAAATCGTATAAGCCGTGGCTTCTTCTGCACTTACAGGATTTAACATAATCAATGAACTAAAAGCCATCGATAATGTTAAAACAGCTGTTAACACTTTTTTTAACGTTTTTCTCATCTTATTCTCCTTTCTTGTATTGCACTAAATTAAAGTAGTATCCACGCTTACTATTAATTTAGTCCTTCATATTGCATAAGCTTATCACAAAAAATAAAGGACCAAATACAAATACACAAAAAGCATATATAGTATTTGGTCTTGCCTACTTAAAGTAACAATCCTACTGCATTTATATTATACCATTGCACAAATAACTGTCAACCGCTTTCACTAAACATCAAATATAATTTTATTTAATTTAAGTAAAAATTTAAATAATATTTACTAAAATAAAAAAGCAAATATTCACCAAAATACTTGCCTTCTACCCCATATTCTTTTTTATATGTATACATAAATATGTCTGTTCATCAGGTGATAACTTATAGTCATATCTATCTTCAATCAACTTTACAATTCTATTAATACATAATGCTAGTCTTGAATCTTCTTTAAGCATATCACGAATATTTGAAGTTGTATCCACAAAATTATCTACTTCATCTCTAAATATTCTTTCAGCCAAATATTTTAGATGAATTGAGATTCGTGCATAGCCAATCGAATCCTCTTCTAATTCTATCTTCATTGTTGATTTTATAAGATTCAGTACTTCTTTAGTTAAAGTAACTATCTTAATTGCATTATTTGCCTTATCGTTAAAAGAAAAATTAACTAAATGCAGTGCCAAATATCCAGCTTCATCAGCATCCAAATGAATTCCGAGCTTTTTTTCTATATAATCAAGAGCCCATAAACCAACCTTATACTCTTTTTTATATAATGTTCTTGTTTCATTTAAAATAATATTTGGTAAATATACATTTTCTTTTTTTCTTTTAACCGCAAAAGAAAGGTGATCACTTATAGCAATAAAAATTTCACCACTAAAATCTGTTTCTAACTCCTTAATGGCTTTGGCAACTATCTTATTCGCAATCTCAAAATAAATCGCTGGTACTTCATCAATAGATTGCTCAAAACGCTTTTTTTGATCATCCTTAAATAAATATGTTTTCTCTATCTTAGCTTCATCGACCAAATCTCCGATTTTCTTTTGAAACCCAATACCTGAACCAGTTAAAATAATATCACCAAGCTCATCTGAAATTGCAGCCACACTGTTATTGTTAAAAACTTTCAATATTTTCAACTTTGCCACCTCTTTCTACATTAGTATATCATTTATTGAATCAACAATAAAGCCAACTTCTGTCCCAATAATAATTTGTATACTACTTTTGCCAACTTTAACAATACCAGTAGCACCAGTTGCTAAAATTTCCTGTTCATTAACTAAATTTATATCTTTCAACTCTATTCTTAAACGTGTAATACAACTATCTACAAAAATAATATTACTGCGCCCCCCTAATGCCTCTAATAACACAATCGCTATTTCATCATAATCTTTAGTAGTTAAAGTCACATGATATTCTTTTTCATCAACCTCAATAATTGGTTCATCAATCTCCCTACCTGGTGTCATAAGATTATATCTCACAATCATAAACCTAAAAATACAATAATATAATATCGCATATACTACTCCTAAAGGAATTAACATAAATATATCGTTTGCATAAGGTGAACGAATGCTAAGGATATAGTCTATTAAACCTGCTGAAAAACCAAAACCTGCAATCCATTGAAAAAAAGCAGCAATAAACATCATAATTCCTGTTAATACAGCATGAATTATATATAAAAACGGAGCTACAAACATAAATGAAAACTCTAATGGCTCAGTTACTCCTGTCAAAAACGAAGCAAAAGCAGCTGACAATAAAATTGATCCAACCTGTTTTTTCTTTTCTGGTCGTGCACATTGATAAATAGCTATTCCCGCTGCTGGTAATCCAAACATCATTATTGGAAAAAAACCAGCTTGATACATCCCAGTTAATCCTTGAACTCCCCCTGATACAGTACCCCAAAATTTTCCAATATCATTAATTCCTGCACTATCAAACCAAAATACCGAATTTAACGCATGATGAAGCCCCGTCGATATCAATAAACGATTAAAAAAACCATATAAACCAGCACCAACTGGTCCAAGTCCAGATATTGCTTCTCCCAATCCAACAAATAAACTGTATAATAATGGCCAAATAACTATTAAAATTGCCGATATCACTAACATTACAAAAGTAGATATAATTGGTACAAATCTTTTTCCACCAAAAAAAGAAAACCCTAGCGGTAACTTAACCTTAGAAAAATGCTGATAATTAAATGCTACAACCAATCCAGCAAGAATACCAACTAATGTATTTGCAGATTTTTTAAACGCTAGAGGAACCTCTTCAATAGGAATTCCTCTAAATAATGCTACTGCTTCTGGCGATAACAAAGTAGTTACTACTAAATAACTAACTACTGCACATATAGCTACTGTCATATCTTTTTCTTGAATCATTCCAATTGCAATACCAACCGCAAATAAAAGCGGTAAATTATCAATAATTGCTGTTCCCGATTCTATTAAAAATGCAGCAATTAAATTATTACTCCCCCAGCCAAAGGGATCAATCCAATACCCAATCCCCTTTAAAAGTGCAGCAATTGGCATTACTGACACTGGCAACATCAAAGACTTACCTAATCGTTGTAAATAATTCATCGTTATCCTACCTTATATATATTAATTACCCAAAAAGCATTATAGCCCCCTATCTCTTTACCTTGTAAAATTATACCCTTTAATATCAAAACCTGTCAACAAAAACAATAATTCTAAATTGAGCGTTGACATTATTTAAATTAAACGGTAAAATCTAATTGTGATGTTACTATTAAATTAGGCATTAGCAGTTATTTTATTTATAGCGCTAATGTCTTTTTATTTCATTAAAAATGAAGGGGGGGTGAAAATTAATGAAATTTTTATCAAAAGTGTTTACTTCAAATAAAAGTAACCAGATCTATGCAACCAGTTAGTGGAAAAATTATTAATTTACATGATGTTCCTGATAAAGCTTTTTCAAACAAATTAATTGGTGATGGATTAGCAATTGAAGTATCCACTAATTGTATCTATGCTCCCTGTCAAGGAAAAATAAATATAATTGCTTCAACTAAACATGCATTTGGTATTTTAACACCTGATGGTGTTGAAATATTAGTTCACATTGGTATCCAGTTATTAAAACCTAATGCTGGTAATTATAATTATCAAATAAAAGTTGGTGATTATGTAGATGTTAGAACACCTATTGTTATTTTAAGTGATGAATTACTAAAAAAATATAATTACAAAATAATAACCCCAATTGTAATATGCAACCATCATAATCATCCAATCAAAACAATAACTACTGCCTCAACCATAAAAACTGGTCAAACAATTTATACATATAAATAATTAGCTTCTTTTCAATAAAAAATTTAAGTATTAAAACAACTATAATCTAAAAAGATTCAAACTCTAATGAGCTTGAATCTTTATTTTTTATCTAATTCTCTGTTTCTTATTACTATACAGCAAAACTAATAGACTTATAATACCTGATGATATAAATGTTCCAATACTTATATCATCACTTGTTTTTGTTGCATTTATTATACTGTCTACTGATTTTACAGTATTAACATCATTATTTACTGGTGGATTTGTTGGATTAGCTTCTAATCTAGATATCACTTTTGTTAGAGCTGACACTGCAGCTTCTACTTCTTCTTTTGTTGCTTCTGGATTATTTAATACTGCACTTGCTTTTTTTACTTCAGTATCTATTGCTTTTAATGATGCTGATGTGTAATTAGCTCTATTTAATCCATTTGCTTTATTGATTAAGTCTACCAATAAATCCTTATTTGGTTTTAATCTTAAATTGACAAATGCTTTTACTAACTCTGTATATACTTCATCTACTTCTTCCTGCATTGCATTAACGTTATCTAATACTTCATTTGCACCTGGTAATACTGCCTGTAATGCATTCCATGTAGATTCTATATATTCACTTGCTGTTAGACTAGCTATCTGATTCATCATCTTTTGCAATGCTGCTTTATCTCCTTTGAAGAATTCCAGCATATGCATTACACTAGCTAATCTATCAAATGCATCATCTACTTCTTCTTGTGTTGCATTATCTTTAGCATAAACAATTTGAGCATTTTCTAATGCTGCATTAAATTCTTCTACTACTGCTGGTACTACTTTATCTAACTGCTCTTGAGTTACAGCCTCAGCTATATCAACAGCAATTGATAATGCTGTTTTATTAGTTGACATAGTAGTTTCAGATACTAATACAGTAAATGTTGTTTCTCTACCTTGATAACTTACTGTAATTGTTTGCTTTCCTACTCTATTTTTATCATAACCAGTTATTTGATAATCTGTAATAATTTCTTCGCTTCCATCACTATATATTGCTTTTACTTCTAATCCTTTAAGATCTAATTCTTCATTTATTTTATATTCAAGTTTATCTGGCTGTGTTCTAATAGCTATATCTGTTAAAGTAATTTCTTTTTGAGCTTCAATTTTTATAATCGTAAATGAATGTGGACTTAATTCAATATCTACTGATGATTTATCATTAATGAATTCACTTTTTTCAATTGGAACATTATTAGGATTTTCTAATGTATTTTCAGTTGTGAATGAGCTTCCTGCTAATGTTTGAATCTCTACTTTTTTATCTGTAGCATCAAAACCATCTAAATTAATTTTCATTTTTTTACTATTTGAACGATCAACATTTACAATCGCTACATAAATATTTTCATCATCATCTTTACTAACTAATGTAGAATATGATGCTACCCCATTAGCCATTTTATCCACCTGATCAAATTCTGTAGATAAAATTTGATTACCAAAATTTTTATTAATCATTTCAAAAACTTTTGCTGAAGGAGTAGTAAAAAATTCATAATCCCCTTCACCAGTAATTGTATTTGCGCCTGCTTGTGGTACTGCTTGTATAACTGCCTGTTGTGTAGGTCCTAATGAATCTGCTCCAGAACTATACCAGTCAACTAAACAATGTTTTTGAATATATGGACTTCCTAGACGTACATACTCCATCATTACTTTAACGATATACAATGCATGAGTTTGTGAACGAACCAATGAATCTGTTGATCTAAATATACCATATTCAGAAATTACTGGTACCTTACCTTCTGGTAACATATTAACATAATTTTGAACATGTTTTATTCCTACATCTTCGGCTTTCTTCATTGCTGAATCATAAAATAATTCAGGATTTGCACTTCCACCATCTGGAGTCCCAGAATATGGATGAATGGTTAATCCATCATAATAATCGTTATAACCACGATTATTCATCTTTGTAACAAAACCTTGGGTTTCAAAACTTGAATATATATTACATTCTTTATTACTATCAATTATATTCATTGTCTCTTTCATTGCTTTAGAAATATCTACAAACCCATCTCTTTGTACCTGATAACTTACTCTAATCTCCTGATTTATTGGAGGAATCATTCCATGTATTCCATCGCCAAATGTAAATGATCCATCACGATAATCAATTGTATAAACTTTATCACTGCTACTTGCATTTTCTAATGACTCTACTTTATTCCATTCAGCTCCATTTACAAATACTTGAACACTGTTTTCTACAACCGCTTTAAAATCATTATCTAAAACTGTACCATCTCCACTCATTGGGTTTGGATTTGCATATCTCATATATCGTTTTTGATTAGGAGTTCCATCACTGTCACTAACTGCTTTATTCCAATCATCTTTTAATACTGCATATTGACGGTTAATTTTTACTAGACCACCTTCAATATATGCTTCTTCAGCACCAGCATCTACAAACTGTGTCCAATATTGCTGAGATGTTGTACCATCTGTTCCACCTTGATTATTTTCATTTCCTATTTCAAAATATCTAACATTAAATGGCTCTACATGACCATTTTGAGCACGAACTTGTGCCCAATCAACGCCACCATTTGGATTAAGACCTACTGGGGCATTTAAATATTCGATTAAATCTGCTGCATCTTGTGCTGACCCACGTCCAAAACCATAAACATAAACAATTTCTGAGTTAACATCTTGTGCAAATGTCCCTAACTCATTAATTCCAAAGGTTGGTAATATTCCATGTTGATTAGCATTATTATAAAATCCATGAATTTGTTTAGTTCTACTTTCTAATGGACCTATTGACCCCTTCCATTGGAACAAATTAGATATAGTTCCTCCTGGATAGCGAATTGAACCAAAATTACACTCTTTATACAATTCTACAAAATCATCTTTCATTTTCATATTTGAACTATCAAAAGAACCATAACCATTAAAAGCATAACGATGATTGATTCCAAAAATACTTTCATCAATTGATCTTTCAATATCATTTACATTAATATTAAGATTAATTCTAATTGCTAATGAATATTTATTCATTGCATCCTTTAATAATTCAATTGCAGAGGAAATCATATCTAAACTACTATTAACATCTAGTTTATTAGCCAATTCAATATTTTCTAGTAACATTATTGTCTCAGGTGATGAAGATTCCAATTTATTTGATCCATATAAAATCTCAGCTTGTTCAATAACATCAACCAATTCATCAAATAAAATTATCCCTGCCTTATCATCATAAATAACCTTTGCTTCTTGAGCATTAACTGCTTTTTCATAATAACGAATTTCATCCACAAAACCTCTCATTGATAAAGGATCATTCCCACCATTTTTATGTTTTCCAATCAATAAATCTGTTAAGCTATCTACAATATTATTTCCAGCATCTTTTTGACTATCAAACTGACCATTAATATAATAAGTTATTTTTTTTGTTACAGGAGTATATACATATGTCACATGTTGCCACTTATTAATATCAACACTTTTATCACTATCTACGTCCATTCCATTTACATATGAACTATACTTATTATCTGCTTTTAGTGATAATAAAGTTCGACCACTTCCACTTTGTTGAAGTAAAACAGTTTTTTTAATTCCCCGATCAAATGCAGTATCATATTTATACCATAAAGAAATTGAAAAATCTCCTGCATTTGCATTTATAACATTATTAATACGCATATGACCTTCTTCACCATCACTAAAATGTAGTGATTTGCCAAACTTAGAATCTTCTATTGAAACATTATTTCCCATTAATGTTCCCTGATATTCTTGTCCTACTAAATTTTTTACTGTGTTTCCTTCAACATCTTCAAAATTATAATAGCCTTTTAATTTATCATTTAAATCGACATCCTGTCCTTGGATTGTTGTTGACATAGTCGTAAAAATAGATAATATCATAGCTAAACTCAAAACAATTTTCCCTATTCTTTTCATAAGTTCTCCTTTCAAATAACAAAAAAAAGACCATCCAACTATAAAAGCTGTATGGTCTTGCCTAATTAAATAGTAACAATCCAATTACATTATATCTATCTATTATTTCTATGTCAATATTTTTACTAAATTATTTAATAAATATTCAATATATTTTAGTAAACTTTATCGAAGATCATTAGATCTAACTAAAATAATTGCTCTATTATTTCTTATATAAGAATATTCATCAATTGTTTGATTAGATACACACAATGGATCTTCACGTTTTAAATAATAATTATCTAATGGATAATGAGCATGCTCAATATCAATATAACTATTATCCAAAGCAAATAATGAAAAGTATTTATAACTCCCTTGATCAATCTTATGTTTTCCTGGCTTCAACAACTCAATTACATTTTGTTTATTTATAATTCTAATTTTAACATTTTGATATTTTTCTAATAAACACATCGCACTAAAGAAATGGTCTAAACGACCACCAGTTACCCCATAAACATCAATTTCATCATATCCCTTAGAAATAGCATATTCTATAGCAGCATGAGTATCTGTAACATCTTTTTTTGTTGGTAAACGTTCTATTTCCAACTGTACTAATAAATCTTTATTTATAATAGAATCAAAATCACCAATTGCATATATTGGTTTAATTCCCAGATTAATCAATATTTCGATTCCACGATCAACACCAATATAATCTAAAGAAAAATCCAATTCTTCAGCTAAAGCACCACAAATTCCTATTTTCATTTTAAAGACTCGATTGCTTTACTATAATCATCACTATTAAAAATATAACTTCCTGCAACTAATACATCAACACCAGCTTGATGACATAATTTAGCTGTTGTCTCATTAATTCCACCATCAACCTCAATTAAATAATTATAATTATTATCTTGTTTTAAACTAGCAAGTTTTTTAATTTTATCAACTGCAATAGGATTAAATTTTTGTCCACCAAACCCTGGTTCAACAGACATTACTAAAACTAAATCTAATTTTCCAAGAAAAGGTAACAACACTTCAACATCTGTATTTGGCTTAATAGCTATTCCTACATCAACATTATGATTTTTAACATAATTAATTAAATCATCAATCTCATCTTTAGAGACAGCTTCATAATGAAAAACAATTAGCGAAGCATTACTATCAATGAAATTATCAATATATTTAGACGGTTCACTAATCATTAAATGAACATCTAAATACATATCAGTAACTTTACTGACATCTTTTAAAATACTGTACCCAAATGAAATATTGGGAACAAAATGTCCATCCATTACATCATAATGGATCCATTGGGCTGCCTTTATTTTATCAATTTCATCTTTTAAACAAGCAAAATCTGCTGATAATAATGAAGGTGCTATTTTAACCATATTTACGTTCCTCTTTCTTTTTTACTTCTTGTAAATTCATCAAATAATGTTCATATCGCTCCTTAGAAACCATTCCCCTAGCTACAGCTTCTTTTACCGCACATGATGGCTCGCTATCATGTAAACAACCTCTAAACTTACATTCTTGACTATATTCTTCAAAATCATGATAAGCAACTGCCAACGATTCAGGGGTAATATCTAATTCCAATGATGAAAAACCAGGAGTGTCACCAATATAACCATCATACATTTTTATTAATTCTACATGTCTAGTAGTATGTTTTCCTCGTCCTAATGATTTTGAGATATCATTCGTTTCTAAATTTAAATTAATATCTAAAGCATTTAATAAACTACTTTTACCAACTCCACTTTGTCCAGTTATTACTGTTACTTTATTCTTAAAAACAGCTTTTATCTCATTAATTCCCTGATTATCTTTTGAACTTATCTCATAAACCATATATCCAGCCTTACGATAATCTTCAATATATCTATTTATATCTTTATTCTCTAAATCTATTTTTGAAATAACAATTATTGGTTCAATTTTTAAATGTTCAATAACTAATAAAAATTTATCCAATAATACTGATGAAAAATCTGGTTCTCTAGATGAACTAACAATTAAAGCTTGATCAATATTACATATTGGTGGCCGAATTAAAAAATTTTTTCTTGGTAATAGCTTCATAATATAACCATCTACATATTCTACAAAATCTCCCACAAGCGGTTTTATTTCATCTTTACGAAATTTCCCTCTTGCTCGACATTGAATAATATTATTACCATCTTCTACATAATAAAAACCTGATAATGCTTTAATTATTCTACCTTTTGACATCAATTTCCTCCTTAATCATTCATAGAGTTATCTGGTTTCGAATCATAATAATATAATGTAATCGTCTCATCCTTTTTATTTACTGTACCAAATGATTCAGGGCTCTGTTTCATTACTCTATTAATTTCAATTCTTTCAATTTCTTCATCACTCAATGAATCAGTTGACAATTTACTTAATACAACTTTAAAATCTTTACTCTCTAAACGACTCTTTGCTGCATTAATTTCCATCCCAACAACATTTGGAATTTCAATCTCTAACCCCTTTGATACAGTTAAAGTAATTGTTCGATCAGTTTCATCAGGATCTATCTTATGCCCTTTTTGTAAACTCTGTTCTATAACTGTTCCTTGTGGTTTTTCTGATTGTTTTTCATCAATATATACTTTAAAACCTAAATTATTTAAAACTTCTTTTGCCTTTTCAACATCCATTCCAAGATAATCGCTAATAACTATATAACTTCCTTTTGATACAGTCAAAGTAATTTCTCTATCTTCATCTGTAGGATCAACTTTTTCATCTTTTTCTATACTTTGTTCAATAACTGTACCCTTTGTTTTTGAAGAAACCTCTTTTTCAATAATTACCTTAAAACCTAATTTCTTTAATGCTTTTTCCGCTTTATCAACATCCATTCCAAGATAATCATCTACTACAATATACTTACCTTTAGAAATAGTCAATTTAACAACATCACCTTCTTTTATTGTACTTCCTTTTTTAGGATCAGTTTTGACAATTTCACCTTTTTCATATTCATCAGATAATTCTTCAATTATATCATCACTAATGGTTACATTATATTCTTTTAATAATTCTATAGCCTGCTCTTTATCTTTCCCTTCAAGATCAGGCATTAGATTTGTATCAGGTCTAATATTTGCATAAACAAGAAAAGTAATTACTCCAGCTATAAATATAGTACCTACAATTATTGCAACTTTAGCCTTTATATCCAAATTTTTAAATTTAGTTAATAATTTTTTTAGTCCCTTTTCATCTTTTACTTTATCATCCTGAATTGATTCGGTTGTAGATGCTACATTAGTAGTATTAGCACTATTAAACATTGAACGTGAATCAAGTACAATCGTCGGTTCTGTTTCTGTATCATATACAAATTCTAATTTTTTCTCATTTGGACGCTCCATACAAGTATTAAGATCTTCAAGCATCTCTGTAACATTATGATAACGATCATTAAGATTTTTAGCTGTTGCTTTAATAACTATATTTTCAACCGATTGCAAAATTGAAGGATTAAATTCCAATAATGAAGGAAGATCTTCCTGCATATGTTTTAATGCAATATTAACAGGTGATTCGCCATTAAATGGAACCTCTCCTCTTAGCAATTCATAAAAAACAATTCCTAAAGCATAAATATCACTTTGAACAGTCGCCTTTTCACCTCGTGCCAATTCGGGTGCTAAGTAATGAAGTGATCCCATAATCACATCAGTTTGAGTTACTTGTGCCAATGATTGCATTGAAGCAATTCCAAAATCAGCGATTTTTGCTACACCACTATCAGTTACTAAAATATTTTGAGGCTTCAAATCACGATGAATAATTCCAAGCTGATGTGCTTTAGCAATTCCACTTACTACCTGTTTCATAATATCTATCGCTTCAACAACATGAACTGCACCACGTTTTAAAATCAATTCTTTTAATGTTCTACCAGGAACATATTCCATCACAATATAATACTTATCTTCATCCTCACCAACATCATATATTTCAACAATATTTTTATGTGAGAGTGCTGCTGCTGCACTAGCTTCACGCTGAAATCTAGTCACATAAATTGGATCTTTAGCTAAACTTGTTCTTAAAATTTTAATCGCTATTGTCCTATTTAATATTATATCTTTGGCTAAGTAAACGTCAGCCATACCTCCTTGACCAATCAGTTCCAATAATTCATAACGTTCTGCAATTATTTTTGACATTCTATTTTCCCTCCCGATTATCAATAATAGCTACGGCAATATTATCATAGCCCCCATGTTCATTTGCCAAATCAATCAATTCATCTACCATTTTTGGAACTTTTAAATCTTTACTTAATACTTCTACAATCATTGTTTCATCAAGGCTATTGTATAACCCATCACTACAAAGCAATAATAAACTATCTGCAAATTCTAATTCAATTAAAGAAGGATTCAAATTTGCTTCAGCACCTATCGCTTGCATTAAAACATGTTTTTGACTATGATTTTTTCCTTCTTCTTCACTAATTGCACCACGTTCAATCAGTTCATTAACTAGTGTATGATCTTTTGTTACTTGTACTAGTTTAGCATTTTTTAAAATATAAGCCCGGCTATCACCAACATGAGATATGTATAACATATCATTCATGAAAACAGCCACAACAATTGTCGTTCCCATACCATTATGTTCAATATTCTGCATTGCCATTTTTTTAACGATAATATCAGCTTCATTAATTGTTTCCATTAGCCATTTTTTTACTTCACTATCATTATCAAACGGAGGAATGCAATTAAAACAACTTATCACATGTTCCATTACTACTCTTGATGCTATTTCTCCAGAACGATGTCCGCCCATACCATCACAAACAACTGCAACGATCTGATCTTTTATATTAACAATTATCGATGCCTGATCTTGATTTTTACTTCTTACTTTACCAATATCAGTCTTTGCATAATAGTTCATCATTTCACCCCATTTCGTTTTGCTCTTAATTGTCCACATGCACCATCAATATCACGGCCATGTTCTTTTCTCATCGTTACATTAATATGTAATCTAAGTAATTCACTTTTAAATATTTCTGCCTGCTCTTTAGAACTAGGCTGATACCCATGTTCATCAACACTATTATAAGGAATTAAATTAACATAAGCATTTAATCCTCTTAAATAATGTGCCAGCTGCCTGGCATAAATGATATCATCATTTATATCTTTTAACAAAATATATTCAAAAGTG
>OFGM01000811.1_pt1 | contig 23978 bp, 15 predicted proteins | sample 1521741 | NCBI WGS metagenome assembly OFGM01 (sample SAMEA3504079, study PRJEB24116) | mouse gut metagenome | biome: mouse gut; feature: mouse-associated habitat; material: faeces | place: Denmark | collected 2011
ATCCGGGAGGGGCCCCGACGAGCCGGGAGACTGTGAATTTCTCCATAAACTCGCTCATGTCCATTCTGATAAGAGAGTCGGTAGAGTCGAAAAGATATTGCGACAGCTTCTTGGCGAGGTGGGTCTTGCCGACGCCGGTAGGGCCAAGGAACATGAACACGCCGATAGGTCTGTCGGGATCCTTGAGTCCGATCCGGTTGCGCTGGATAGCCTTTACCACCTTGGCGATTGCATCGTCCTGACCGATTACGGAGCCCTTGAGGGCATCTCCCATCTGCAACAGGCGGGTTCCCTCGGCCTGGGCGATGCGCTGGGTTGGAACGCCGGTCATCATCGCCACTACTTCAGCCACCTTCTCCTCATCCACTTCCTGCGGATTGGTGTCAAGGTTCTTTTCCCATTCCGCCTTGGCCTGGTCAAGAGCTTCGCGGGTTTTCACCACTCTGTCGCGCAGGGCGGCCGCTTTCTCATAATCCTGGGCTTTGGCGGCCGAAAGCTTCTCCTGGGTAAGTTGGTCAACTTCCTTCTCGAGGTTCTCGATTTCCTCCGGAACCACGATGTTCGTGATATGTACGCGACTGCCTGCCTCGTCAAGGGCGTCAAGTGCCTTGTCCGGGAAATTGCGGTCGCTCACATAGCGCTCGGTGAGACTGACGCAGGCCTCGATGGCCTCGTCGGTATATCTCACATTATGATGTTTCTCGTATTTCTCCTTAACATTGCGCAGGATTTCGAGGGTCTCTTCCGCAGTGGTAGGCTCCACCATAACCTTCTGGAAACGGCGCTCGAGTGCGCCGTCTTTCTCGATGTTCTGGCGGTATTCGTCGAGGGTTGTGGCGCCGATGCACTGGATCTCGCCCCTTGCGAGCGCGGGTTTCAGCATATTGGCGGCATCCATGGTGCCCGGTGCGCTTCCGGCACCTACTATGGTGTGTATCTCATCGATAAAGAGTATGATGTCGCGGTTTTTGGTCAGTTCGTCGAGTACGGCTTTGATGCGCTCCTCGAACTGGCCCCGGTATTTGGTGCCTGCCACCATTCCCGCCATGTCGAGTCCGATCACGCGTTTGTCGAAAAGCACGCGGCTGACCTTGCGCTGGTTTATCCGGAGCGCGAGGCCTTCGACAATGGCTGATTTTCCGACACCTGGTTCTCCGATCAGGACCGGATTGTTCTTTTTACGGCGAGACAGAATCTGGGCGAGACGCTCTATTTCGTTTTCGCGGCCCACCACCGGGTCGAGACGGCCTTCGGCGGCTGCCTTGGTCATATCGTAGCCATATTTGTCCAGAGCGGGGGTATCGCTCTTGTGAGATCCCTTTCCGGAACTCTTCTGCGATGACTGGTCCTTGCTCTCTTTGCCTGGTGCGGAAGATTCCTCATCATTGTCGGAACCGACGGGGAGATCTGCTATGGGCGACGCGGGAGACTCGCCGCCAAAACTCTGGATAGATATATCGAAATTGAGATAATCATCCTTGATCTGGCGTAGTATTTCGCTGTCCATGGCACGTTTGTCATGGATGAGGGCAAGAAGTATGTGTTCGCTGCCTATCACCTGCGCATTCATCTTGCGTGCCTCGGAAGTTGCGAGCTGCAGATGGCGGATGGCTGCGAGACTTATCTTATATTGTTGCTCGAAGAGGGTGGTGACCTCCCCCGGCTGGTGCGGTTCCGACAAATATTCCTCGAGCTCCGAGATAATCTTGTCTACCGGTACTTTCAGCTGCGACAGAATCTTGAATGCGTATCCTTCTCTTGTCGTCATGGCTGCGAGCACGAAATGCTCGCTCATGATGACCGGGGAGCCGAAGCGGTTTGCCTCGGCGAGCGCCAATTCAAGAATAGGCCTGAACTGCTTTGAAAAATCGTTTTTCATCTAATATAGTCAATCTTTTCCTCCTATATAACAAACTCCGTGCCAAAAAAGACTAACATAACTTAATCCCCCGGCACCCCGCAATGAGTCAACGTTGTGATTCCGATGCTCCGTAGCGAGGGACAGCGCGCTCCATGGTCCGCTTCCGGATTCCTTTTCTCGGCAGTAGATGTACAAGTGGATGAACTCAATTTTTTTGATTTGTCAAAGTCATGCAAATATATTATCTTTGCGCTACAGCGTCACAACCTCATTCAATCCCCCGATATGAATGCGCGGAGGTCAGAACAGAATAAGTTTTGACGTAAAAAATACAAGTACATGGATACAATAATAATAGGGCAAGGCTATAACCTTGAAGAAAATACTTCCGTTGGAAAGGAACTGATTGAACTGTTTCAATCCAACAGGTACTCTTCATTTATCTGCCTTGTCGCTTTTGCAAGTTTTGGAGGCGTCAGCGCCCTGACTGAAAAAATATCAGAGGCAAAGGCGAAGGGTGTAGATATAAAAATAATATTAGGCGTTGATCAAAAAGGAACTTCAAAGGAAGCTTTGGAAGAAGTATTGTCATGGGGTGTGGATTCCAAAATCTATCATACAAAAGATTTCAATATATTTCATCCAAAAGTGTATTTGTTTGAGAATGAAGATATATTCACACTTATTGTGGGGTCAAACAATCTGACTGTTCCTGGACTGGTCCATAATGTGGAATGCTCGTTGATGATAAAAGACATTAAAAGTAATCCTGTATTGTCTGAATTCTATAACTATTGGGGTGGTATACTGAATGGAACTGAGATTAATCTTTATACAGTTACTCAACAACTTATAGACGATCTTTATGAAGATAATATCATAACTCTTGAATCGGAACGGATTGAAAGATATGACAAGGGAGAGGATGAGGTTCAGGAGCCGGAAAGGGAGAAGAAAAGAATTTTTCAAAAAGCAGGTGTTCAGCAGCTTCCGAAAGGGTTTTCTACAAAACGTAAGCGTCGACAGGTAAAAGTCAGAGTGGGGAATGATGATCAGATTGCTGGAAATCATGCGGAAGTATCGCATGACATAGCGGAGCAAGTCCTTATTGCAGAGATTGGCGGAGGACCGCGTTGGAAGCAGGTGAATTTTCCTGTCAGTATTTTCCAGGATTTTTTTGGAGCGCAACGCGGCAACAATGAGTATGTTATCGAGCTGATGAATATTGCAAAGGATGGAACCTTGGGAGATGTGGAAAAAAGACAAGCCGTTACAGTCAAGAGTAATAACTTCCGTTTTGAGATTAAATGTGCTGAGACTTGTGGAAAATATCCAGGTAACCACAATCGTCCGATCGGGTTGTTTGTAAAACTCGACAGTTCTGAATTTCTATATCAGGTTCTCATGCCTGATTATCCGGTCTATGAAAAGATAAAGAATTATCTTATGCTTGAGGCCAAGCCTAAACGTGCAGATGAATTAAGACGTGTTATTGTTGATGTGGAGGCAATTCACGCACTTTATCCGGAACTTATAATATAAAAATGGAACATAACTTTAGAACTCTAAACTATTTAGGCAGTAAATTACGCCTACTTGATTTCATAGAGGAGAATGTGTTGCGCGTGGCTGCCGAAGGTCAGGGCGTATGTGATTTGTTTGCAGGTTCCGGATGTGTTTCATACAAATTGTCAAGACATTTTGAGGTGGTTTCATGTGACATCCAGAGCTATTCAAAAACAATTTGCAACGCATTGTTGAAAAAATATGTAGTCTCAAAGAATGATATCGAGAGATTCATATCAGAATTAAAAAATGAAAAAAAATTGCTGAATAGCTTTATTCCGGTAATTGATATTGAAGAGGAGGCTATAGAAACCAAAAATCTCGAGATTCTGACGGAGATTCTTGAGAACGGTTCCGTCGAAGTCTATAGTCTGGAGAATAAAAAGACAACATTATGTCATCAATTGCAAGAGGTTCTGTCAAATCTAAAAGGTAATGAATTATTGAACGAAAAATCTTTAATCAGCCGTTATTATGGAGGTGTATATTTTTCTTATCGTCAGGCTGTCTGGATTGACGTAATTCTTGAATCAATACACAGAAGCGTTGCTAAAGAGAATCGTGATTTATTCCTTGCCGCCTTGTTAAGTACGGCAAGCGACATGGCGGATACCGTTGGCAAGCATTTTGCCCAACCGATAAAAGCACGTGATTCAAAAGGGAATATTAAAATTACTGTTTACAATAAAGCTTTAAAAGACAAGACTATTGATGTTGTCTCTTTATACAGGGATTGGCTCCTTCGCTATATCTCCGTGCCGAGGACAAGTCACGGTTTTTGCACAATGCAAGGTGATTATCTTGAATGCTTGCGGAATTTACCGGCTTCCATAAAAACAGTTTACGCAGATCCTCCCTACACAAGAGACCATTATAGCCGTTTTTACCATGTGTTGGAGACAATCACACTGAGGGATTCCCCCGAGTTGTCTACGACTAACATTCGTGGAGATAAACATATCAGCAATGGAATCTATAGAAAGGAGAGGCATCAGTCTCCTTTCTGTATAAAGAGCAAAGCGCCGGATGCGTTTAAGGCGATGTTTGAGATTATTTCAAAGAGAGGTATAAATCTTTTACTTTCTTATTCTCCATACGATGAGACACAAAAAACTCATCCCCGTGTGGTGACTATGCGGCAGCTCATAACATGGGCAAGGAACTGTTTTGATAATGTTGAGATTATTTCCGCCGGTTCATTTAAACATAATAAACTAAACTCCACAGATCACTTTCTTGATGCTTCAGATGAGGCAGAGGTTCTGATTGTCTGCTCCAATGAATAAATTATGAGGACAAATATTAATTTTGTATATGAATCAGATTCCTCCACGGGAACATCCGAAAGCCAGAATGTGCTCATAAAGGGTGACAACAAGAATATTCTGCCCGAACTCTTGAGTGAGTACAAGGGGAAGATAAAATGTGTTTATATTGATCCTCCATATAATAATGGAGATAGATATCATTATTATAAAGATAAGGTTTCCGAGATAACCTGGCTTAGGGATATTCGCTGCGTGCTGGAATATCTGAAAATGTTGCTTTCCACAGATGGAAGTGTATGGATTTCTATAGATGACAGCGAGATGGCATATTTGAAAGTTGAAGCCGACAAGGTGTTCGGAAGAGATAATTGTGCGGGAACCATTGTCTGGCAACAACGTAAATCCAGAGAAAACAGAGCAGTCTTCTCTTGTAATCATGAGTATATTCTTGTCTATACAAAAAACATCAAAAGATTCAAGAAATCGAGGAATCTCCTTCCGGTAGGAAAAGAATTTATAGATGGAAAGTATAAGAATCCGGATAATGATCCCCGCGGCCCATGGCAGTCAGTAAGTGCCAGTGTCCAGGCTGGTCATGCAGTCCCAAGTCAGTTCTATACCATAATTTCACCTGCCGGAATCAAACATAATCCGCCTAAAGGGAGATGCTGGGTCTATAATGAGGAGCGAATGAAGAACGAAATAGCACAAGGCAATATCTGGTTTGGCATGGACGGCCTGAATGCTCCGCGCATCAAGAAGTTTCTGTCATCTGCAAAGATAGGATTGACTCCGCAAACGCTATGGGCCGGGGATGAATATGGTACTACCGACAGCGCTAAGAAACACTTGTTGTCTTTGTTCCCTCAACAAGAAAAAGTTTTTGAGACACCGAAACCGGAGGAACTTATAATGCAGATACTTCGAATTGCCACCAATAAGGATGATTTGGTGTTGGATTGCTACGTTGGTTCAGGCACGACCTTGGCTACGGCTCATAAACTTGAGAGACATTATATTGGTATTGAGATTGGCGAGCAAATGTCTGATTTGGTAGTAAATCGACTCAGGAATGTCATCAGAGGAGAACAAGGAGGGGTTTCAAAAGTATTAAACTGGGAAGGCGGAGGGGATTTTGCATTCTTTTCTTTTGATAAAACTAAAAAAGAATATAATGCTGCAAGGCGCACAAAAGTAGCGCCTGTAAAAAAAGTTGTCTATCATCAACTAAATCTGTTCTCATTGCTTGATGAATATGGTGAAAATCCTATTATAGAAAACTATGTGACAAATGAGGAGTTGGTACCATACGGATGTCAAGGCAATTCGGAAATCCCTATGATTGATAATGAAAGAAATGTACTTGTCTCTCTTGTCAAAAAGGACAATGAAAACATTTTCTTAGACGGTTCTGCTAAAATCTATTATACGGGCAGGAGATTCCCTTCTACAGTGGCACTCAATAAGTTGTATTACTTCATGCCATACTTGAAGGGAAAAGGTATCCGTGATATTTATGTTATCAGGGTGGTCCGGATCGGCTATCGAGGGGAGGGGCAATCCAATGAAAATGAGAAAGACTTACGTCTGGTTTTTGAGATTGAGTTTGTAAAGCAATTGTTTGAAGATTACAAATCTGTAGAATTAAAGATATGGAGGACATTCACGGATACAACCATAGATGCGATTTTTTAGAGGATGCCTTTATAAAGAGGCCAAAATTCAATTTATATGACCAAAAGATTGATTTTGCTGTTATTAAAGAGGCTTGTCGCGAGAACGGTATCCGCCGACACTATGCGAAGGATGAAGTATTCGTGCGGCAGGGATGTGTCGGCAGATACCTCGGAGTAGTGGAATCCGGTTATTTCAAATACACCACACTCACATCATCGGGCAATGAAGCGGTCGTGGGGTTCGCTTTCGAGGGGGAGATTGTAGCAGATTATTATAATTCTTTTAATGGATTTCCCTCAGAAGTCTCTATAAAAGCTGGAACGGATACATCAGTATTTCAAATCAAAATCCATGAAGCGCGCAATGTTTTTTACGCATCATTTGACGACAATCTTTCCGTTGTCAATGGCACTTTGTTCAGTGAAATTTATTCCCGTTATCTTGAACTATACCGCAAGACACCGACAGAAAGATACCTTGACTTGATAACGTCATGTCCTCAAATCTTAGACATCGTTTCGTTGCGGGACATAGCCTCGTATCTACTCGTTACTCCGGTATATCTGAGCCGGATCCGAAAAAAATCTCAAAAAAATTCCGGCAAATAAAACTTGTTTTATCCCGAAGTCATTTTTTATGCCGAACTTTGCCAATAAAACAAATTGGCAAATGGAAATTAGAGTACTTGGATCAATTTTATGCCTGATGGCTGCAGTCCCTTTCACGGCATTCGCCGACGAACCGCAGCCACCATCCCCGAGCAAGCCGGACGGAGTTATCGGTGGATATGAATATGTGGATCTTGGCCTGCCAAGCGGCACATTGTGGGCTACGTACAATGTAGGTGCCACCTCTCCATACGAAAAGGGACAGTACTTTGCATGGGGAGAAGTGGAGCCTCGCGAGGATTTCTCGTGGGAAAGCTACAAGTTCTTCATCGACTATCATATAGACCCGGAAACCGGTAATTGGGTGGTTTTACAGGATATCGGCGCCGACATCAGCGGAACCGAATATGATGCGGCCAGATACCAGTGGGGTAACGGATGGAGACTTCCAAATGAAAAGGAACGCTATGAATTAAGGATGTTATGCTGGAGCAACGGACCAACCGAAGAAAATGGTGTACGTGGTGTGAGGATATATGGACCTAATGAACACAGCATATTCTTACCGGTCTGTGGGTTTGGCTTGTGGTATGGCGAAGTTGACCCCTTTAACAACACAGATGGAGCATATTGGACCGGGGTTGAAGACCCGGATAATACAAATGCGGGAATACCTGTTGAGCCAAGCAACAACGCAAGATCTATGCTGGTGGATCTCGGCGGATTTACCGGCGCCACATCAAGAAAAGCTTATGGTCTGAACATCCGTGCGGTAGTCAATCCCAAAGAATCAGGAGTTGACAATGTAGTTTCTGACAATGATAAAATCTGCTTGACTTGCCGTAATGGCTATATATATGTCACAGGCACCCATTCTGAAGGGCTGATAACGGTATATGACTTATCCGGACGAATTGTATTCTCTGATTCTGTCATGGAGGGCACATGCCGGTTGCCGGAATTGGCCGGCGGCATATATCTCGTTTCATATACCTGTAATGGGAATACAATGACAACTCAAAAAATAACAATCAAATGACATCACCGCTATGAGAAAAACTTTACTTGCACTTGGAAGCGTGGCTTTCACAGTTATATCGGCGATGGGATCAGCTCCGAAGCCGGAATCGTGCACCGTAGGCAACCGTCCTTTCACTCGTCCGCTTGACGAAATCGGCTTTTATTTCGATGGTGGCATCAGACTTCTTGATGGAGCTTCAGCTGTGGTGAAGTGTGACGGCGAAATTGTTGCTACATCCGAACGTATGGAAGTCAGCAACTACACTTCCTCCGAAAGAACCCAGGGATGTCTGGCAATTTTATTTGACGGGCAGAACCTTCCCAAAGGGAAGGAATACACGCTGTCGGTCGCTTCCGCCTCCATTGCATCGGAAACTGACGGTGCGGAAAATGCCGAGTTCAGTCATACATTCTCCGTACCCGAAAATCTCGGCCCCGCACACCTTGACGTTGAAGATGGTGTCACCATCGCCAAAACCAGTCGTTATGGCGACCTTTATTATTGCTACTGGGGGATAGAGACCGAACCCGCCGGAGAGCCTTCATTCATCCTTTATCGTGAAGGCGTTGCTGTACGCGAGTTTCCAGCCCATGTCACATGGGACTGGGATTTGGGGCAGGCATGTCCGGAGATTGGGGAAGAACTGTGCTTCGAAAAAGGAGTGCGTTACTCCCTTGTACTTCCCGCAGGCAGCGCACACGCGAGGTTTCGCGACGATATTGTCAACGAGGAAGTGGTTCTTAACTTTATCGGTGGCTATGAGGAAACCGTTCCGCCTCTGAACTATGTATGGTGCAGTCTGTTCACAGACCACTCGGATGTACTTGACATTGTTACTTTCATATACGACCGTCCCGTGCTTGTGGCCGAGGGCGCGAAACTGCAATTATGGGAGACCGACAACAACACACTGGTCAAGGAGGCCGACGCATATCTTGACACTCAGGTCAACTGCTGGGCTGTGTCAGCCGACTTCGGCGGATTTCAGATGCAACCGGAAGTGGGTTATACTTTCGTGATTCCGGAAGGTGCTGTAATAGCAGAGAAAGGTGATCCTGTTGTCAATTCCCGTCATTCCATAGCCTTGAACGGCAGCAGCGGCATAGATCATATCTCAATAGGGAATATGGATTGCGATGCTCCGATATACGATTTGTTCGGCAGAAAAGTCAATGTTCCTCAACGGGGAACAATTTACATTCAATCCGGTAAAAAGATTCTGGTTAAATAAATATTTCTATCTGTCTGTCTTCCGGCTCTCATTATTGTTGTTGCGATCATCTCGCAACAACAATAATGAGAGCCGGAAGACACTTACCCGATATGCTATATTAGTCAAAAAGCTACCACAGGATACCAAAATATGAGTGCAGACGTGCTTTCGGGCATGGTTGCGGACAAGTAAGCGGCGTCCAGATTTGGCTTCAGCGATGATTGTGATGGCTTCACGAATAATCGGAAGTGAGACTGAAACCCCTGTAACTCAATTATATCACTATATCTTTCTGCTTTTCATTTTTTTGTAGTAAATTTGCAGTATTAATTTCTGTGCGGACCAAGAATGTTCTCCGTTATCAGAAATAATCGAGTTTATCAATCTAATTTAACAGTTTAGGATTGCATAAATCATAAGAATATGAGCAGAAACAAACTGTCTGACCGGGTAGCCTCAATAGTATGTCGTACACTGATGTTTTTGGGGGCAACTATGGCTGTAACCATGCTGTCCGGAACATATACTTACGCCGCCGACAAAACCGTAGATTCTAAGCCCGACTATCGCGATTCAATAGCCAACGACAGCAATGTCTACAATGATCTCCAGGCAAGATCCGTGATCAGATACCTTCAGGAACTCTACAAGACATATCCTGCCGACTCAATGCGCATTTATGCCACCGAGGCTTTGCTGAACTACAGCTGGTATCTCATCCAGAACCGTGAATGGTATCTATGCCGCAACATCCTTCATACTGCCCGGAAATATTGTCCCGACAATAACCTCCGACTCTCCAGCCAGATAAATACCGCCATAGCCGGAACAAAGCTTTACGCTGGCGAATACGATGCCGCAGGGGAGCTTCTCTTGAAATCAAATAGATATTTCGAGCAAATAAAAGATACAGCCGAATGGCTTAAGACATGCGTGAATCTCGGTCTTTATTACTCCAAAATACATAAGAACGCCAAGGCCTTGGAATATTATGAAAAGGTGCTGGCAATCGCCGATCATAGTCCTTATGAGATGTATTATTCAATTGTGACAGGCTATGCCGCCAATATCGAGGAGGACACGATAATCGGATTGTCAACGTTTGAGAAAGCGCTCCGCATATCTCTCGACAACGGCCATGCCTATTTGCTTGCCTCAAACTATGACGATCTTGCCCACTACTATTTCAGAATGGAAAATTATCATGAGGCGCTCGCCAATGCACGCAAATCCCGCCAGTATGCCGACAGATACAACATGGAGGATGTCAAACGTTCCGTGCTGTCGCTGATGGCTGACATATATTACAAACAGAAAGACTATGTGGCGGCCTACCGCATGGAATCGGAATATAACAACGTAGTGGAAAAAAACTCCGAGAGGTTCGGACGCAATATCTATTCCAATCTCAATATGGCTGATTCATTGGTAGACTGGGTGAAAGATAATATCCCTCTATCCGACTCAGCCCAATCCAGACTTAGCCTGAGACATTGTAGTCAGGATTTACTGACAATCGTTTTCACAGTAATAACGTTGCTTTCTCTCATAGTGACTGGAATTCTGGTCTTCAGACGTAAGAAAAAAGATCCGAAATTACCGGAGGAATCTGAATTCCACAATGACGTACATCTGACAGACTCTGACATCAGGGAGATACCTGATGTTTCCAAAGGATCTAAAGACAACAATAAGGATGCCTTTATGACGGAGGCAACCGCAATCAACACCGTGGCCGAAAGTTTCAATCCGACACTCGACCGCATACGCAACATGCTTAAGGATATTCCTAAATCGGGCAATCCGGATGTAGACACTAAAATAAGGAATCTCCATACTGCGTTGATTCAATCAAGACTGCCGGAGCCTTCAAACTCACTTACTGATGAGATCAGAAGAGCAGAGAATGATTTTTCCAACAGACTCTCGGCAACCTATACCACTTTGACCCGAAGTGACCTTAGGATGGCCCTCTATATAAAATCCGGACTCGGAGTGCAACACATAAGTTCCATAACCGGAATGCAGTCGAAATCGGTGAATCAGGCAAGATACCGTCTTCGCAAGGCCCTCGGTCTCGGACAGGATGACAGTCTGGAGGGCTTTCTTAAATCATTTTAAGATAGAAACAATCCAATCAGACCTGTCCAGGCTTTGTAGATTAAATTGTTTCTGATAATTAATTATTTAAGTTGAAATCGTAGATTAAATAATACCCTTGTGTATCCATTTGTAGATAATTTTCAGCCTTATATTTTTATCATATAAATCTGCCTTGCCGTATATTTGCGTCAAGTTTAACCAAAACGATGATATTATGAAGACATCTTTACTTATGGTTCCTAAATTTCCGGGAATCCTCTCTCTGGCAGTCCTGACAGGCATTGCTCTGGGTGCAGGCAGCGCAAAGGCGACAGACAGAGTTACCTCCGCCCAATTCATCAATGCCTATGGCGGATCCGCCCATACCACTATTGAGTCCGCACACGGCGTAAGAAGTATTATGTCTGCATTCGACAGGAAAGTAGGCAAAACAGCAGCAGCTCCGTTCAGGGGGCCTGCGCCTGTAACAACAGGAAACATAAAAGCAGAGGTGATTGTCGACGAGAATTTCGCCAACTGGACTAAAGGATCGGCATCAGAGCCATACGCAGAGATGGTGACTGATGAAGAAGCATCTTCTCTCATGAATTATCCGGGTGAGTGGACTCTTTTCCGTATGTATCAGGCAGGCGGAAACGGATATATGGGCTTCGATGAAATCGGAGATGAAGGCCCGGGCTATATAATGAGTCCGGAAATCGATGTCATGAACGGCGATGAAGGTTATTATCGTTTCACATGTCATGTGAAAAATGTCAATGCTGACGCGCAGGATCAGAACCTGCAGGCATTTTTCATGGACGGCGAGGCAAGCTCCATAATCTCAGCCGACACAAGACCTATGAAATACAACGAATGGACCAGTTGCGAATGGATTGGAGAGGGATGTGCGGCCACCAAGTTCATGGTGCTCGGATGGAAAGGAAAGATTCTCATCAACGGCTATAAGGTGGAAAAAATAACTTTCCCTCTTTCCACGCCCAAAGGAATTTCCGCCGAATATACCAAAGAGGGCAAAATAATCCTCTCATGGAACAAAGTGGAAGGCGCTACATCATATTCCGTAGCGCTTGGAAGCTGGATGGATATCATCTATAATACAGAAGTGGGGGATGTGAATTCCTGCGAGATAGACGTGAGCGTCACGGAGGGACAAAATTACAGTTTCTATGTAATGGCCCGCAATGGCGAAGACTCTTCATATTGGGGCTATTGTTCCGGCGATGACCTGATTCCGGGTACGATAGGCAATGCTGTGGCTAAAGAGGCTACTGAAGTATCGGCCAACGGTTTTACCGCCAACTGGGACAAGGCAGACTATGCCAACAAATATCTTGTGCTCCCGGTGGTGACACATACAGCGACGGCTCCCGGCGACGAGTTCTTTATTCTCAACGAACTCTTTACAAACGTTCCCGAAGATGCCGATGACAACAATCCTATCCAGATTGCGCCCACGCTCGGATACACTGGCACAGACATTTACATGAGCCGTGCAGGATGGCAGATCGATATGGGTATCTTCCTCCGTCTTCTTCCGGAAATGCCCGGTCTGGCTCTTACCGATCAGTATAAGGACTATGGCCTTGAGGGCTCGCTCATATCTCCGGCTACCGACTACTCCGTCGGCAACGGTACGGTGAGGATCTCCGGCATGGGCTTATCGGCTTTGGACGATGTCGTTATGACCGCAGGCTATCTCAATGCCGACAATGAAATGTATTCCTGTGTCGATTTCGAAGTTTCTACTTCCGGCGAGGAGTTCGATGTGGAACTCACTGGAGGAAAGGCTGACAGCCGCCTTGTGATAAAGATTACCGATTCAGCTGAAGGCGGCGACATGGTGATCATATCCTGTCTGAACATCTCCACAGTGCTCAACGAGGGAGAGACAATCACTGTTCCTGCAGAGACGATACATGTCGATAAAAATACTGACAATGCAAGAGTCGACGTGACCATCGGAGAGTCTGACAGATATTTCTATATGGTGCAGGGATACTTCTCCCCGCTTCTCATGGGGGGTGTGTCTAATATGATAGAGGTGGGGGAACCCGCTGCGGTAGGTTATGTCAATAAAGAAACTGCTGGCTCTGCATTCCTTGTCAACGGCATTATCCATATCCAGAACCCCGAAGCGTTGAATTGTTCTGTCTACACTCTCGACGGCAAGCAGTTGTTCTCAACGTCAGAGACTTCCGCATCCATGAGCGTTGAAAAGGGGGCTTATATAATCCAAATCGGTGAGAAATCAATAAAATTAGCAAATTGATGATAATAAGATATCTTAGAGAAATTCTTTCGATATTTGTTCTCACGTCTCTGTGCGTGACGGCAGATGCAACTTATCTCAACGTAGGCTATTGCCTGGGGGAGATTGCGGAAGAAGGTATCAGCAAAGTCGGAAACGCCACCATTTCAGGGGCCATAATTCTTCCTTCGGAGATATTATCGCAGTATTCCGGAGCCAAGGTGTTAGGCATAAGGGTCGGTTTGGTCACGGTGGACGGGATAAGCGACCTCTCCGGATGGGTCCGTACCTCTCTGGATGGGGATGACCTTGACTCAGGCAGTGGGGCAGACCTTTCTGCGGGTTGGAATTATATTCCCCTTTCAGGAAATATGACTCTTTCCGGCGAGCATCTGGCAGTCGGGTTCTCGTTCAGCCAGCAGAAATCGGTGAAATGTATCTCGCTTGTAGGAGAAGACTGGTCTGACGCAAAATGGATTGCTAAAAACGGCAAATGGGAGGAGTCTTCAAATACCGGTGTACTCAGTCTGGAGCTTGTCATTGAATCAGACAACTTGCCTGAAAAAGACCTGGCTATTGTTTCGGTGACGTCGCCTGTGATGCCGGTAAAAACAGGGAAAGAGCTCAGTTTTGAAATACATCTGAGAAATTTGGCGTCGGCACCTGTCGACGGATTTGACATTGTTTATTCCGTAGATAATGCTGCGCAGAATCTGATTAATGTAGATCTGGACTCTCATCTCTCATATGGAGAAATGACTACAGTTCCATTGTCATTTGATTCCGATACTCTGGCACCGGATGTGGCCCATACGCTCACGATCACGGCGATATGTGAAGGCGACGATGTGATCGGGAACAATGAGAAGACTATTCCTATAGGCACATACACGCAGTCAGTAGGGCGCCGCGCGCTCATCGAGGAGTTTACAACAGAGCAATGCAGTAACTGTCCGCGTGCGATCAATACACTTGAGCAGTGTCAGAAAGCCGGATATGGTGACATGATCACCGTAGTAGCCCACCACATCGGATATGGAGAAGATTGGCTTACCCGTGATGAAGACCGTGTCAACACCTGGTTTTATGACCCTGCCGGAAAGAACGGCACATTCGCTCCGGCTGTGATGCTCGACCGTACAGTGTCCGAAGGAGAGACTGTGCCAGTAAACTCAATCGGTTATTTCAACGATTTCGAACCTGTACTGCAGAATTCGATCAATATTCCGGCATTCGTCACCATCGATGTCATTCCTGATGCATATACCGAGTCAGGCATGCTTCGTGCGACTGTAAGAGCAGAGAAGCTTCCCGTTTTTGATGCGGTATCGGAGTTTCCGCGAATCACGGTGTATGTGATTGAAGACAATATTCCGCATCACAATCAGGCAGGAATATCAAGTGATTCCTTTATACATTCCCATGTGTTCAGGAAATGTATGACCGACATTTGGGGAGACCCGGTGGAGAAATGGGAAAACAATACTGCAGAGATGACTTTTTCATGTCTTGTCGAATCAGACTGGGACGTAGAGAATCTCAGTGTGGTAGCGTTTATCCACAACCATAACACCGGCAATATCAGAGAATGTAATGTATTGAATTCGGCAGTTGCAAAAGCTGTGCAGTCTGGCGTTGAGGGTATCTCTGAGTCTGACATAATACGAATCGAATATTACAGTCTTACAGGACTGTGCCTTGATGCCCCGGCCGATGGAATCTGCATCCGTCGCACGGTTAATGCCGACGGGTCAGCATCCGTAGACAGAATCATCACGACCCACCGCTACTGACATGTCGATTCATACATAAAACACACTACACCATATCCATTTACAATAAAGAAGGGAGTGTATCAAAAGGTATGCTCCCTTTATATTTTGTCAGTTGTTGCCTATGGAGTATGCATCCCAAGGAATTAAAATCTGCTCAAAAATCGCCGTCCCTATCCCCTGAATTTTAGGAATGTGCTCTTGATGTAGGTTAGACAATGAACCGTAATCCAGTTGACCTCGGCAGTCAGTTCCGCTATCTGACAATTCTGTTCCTCGTTGATTCTCTCCATTAAAGCCTCTCAAAAACTTATGCTGACTTGGCAAATTGATCAGAAAGTGAACGGTTGTGGAACACATCTAACGTTTCACAATTAAAATCTCAAATCATAAGAATCTTTCAACATCTACTATGTGGCAAGTTATCCCTATGCCACTCCATATGGAAAGTTTTAGTAGCAGCATTATATGTGAACTTATAATTTGGCGAAAAATTATATTCACATCCTTTTATGCTCTTTTTGTCGTTATGAACGTATAAATATAACAGCTCCATATCCTACGTTTTTATTATGCTCCAAGAGTGGAAACAGGAACAACTAATACATTATCTTTTCTTCTGTATGCAAATGCTCCGGTTGCAGTAAGGACCATTAAGAAAGAAGGTTGCTTCATGCGATTAACATCTATCTTAGAGGCAAGCCGTAATAAGCTATTTGCCCCTTCCTCTATGAGTTTTTCTCCTCCTAATTTAATTTCAATCAGTGCATATTCCCCATTTTGCAAATGTATTACAGCATCACACTCCAATCCATTCTTATCTCGGTAATGGTAAACATCACCGGTTAATGCCTGAGAATAGACTCTCAAATCACGGACACATAATGTTTCAAATAATAAACCGAATGCTTTGAGGTCATTCATCAAATCTCCTGGGCCTATGCCCATTGCGGCTGTTGCTATGGAGGGGTCAACGAAGTATCTGGTATCTGCGGTACGTATGGCTGTTTTAGATTTAAGATTCGGATTCCACGCAGGCATATCTTCTATCACAAACATTGACCGTAGCGCGTTGAGATAGTTACGGACTGTTTTATCTTCAACAACATTTGGGTCGCCACCATTCATATCTTCGACAATTTGTCGGATAGACGTTTGCGTGCCTTGAAATCTTGCATATGAGCGCATAAGCCGTTTTGCTCTTTCAACACTCCGATCTACACCATCCACTTGGCGGATATCAACGTTTACCACTGCATCATAATAATCTTTTGCCGGATTTAATGCAACATCTTCAGGCATCTCTGAAACGACAGGCCACCCACCACGACAAATTAGAAATGCTATTCTTTGCAAATCAGATTTCGCTTCACATCCGATAGGCATACCCGGATTCTTGAATAACTTCGACAAACTAACATCACCGGTAGAATCTCCGGATTCAAACAATGACATTGGGCGCATCCGTAACCACGCAAACCTTCCGGTTCCTGAATGACTTATTTTTTCCCTGTCTGCCGGCTTTGCTGAGCCTGTCAATATAAACTGACCCATACCCGCTCTATGATCTACCGTATAACGTATTGCGTCCCATAGCATAGGGACAAGTTGCCATTCATCAATTAGACGAGGTGTTTCTCCATTAAGTATCATATCCGGATTATCTTCTGCAAATATCAAATACTGTGAAAGCTTGCGAGGATCATCCATAAAAACAGCACTGTTGCTATGATGTTCTGCGGTTGTGGACTTGCCACACCATTTTGCTCCCTCCAGCACAATTGCTCCTATACTTTTTAAGCGTATGGATAATTCGCTATCTATAATACGTGGGCGATATTTGTTAATCATAAATATTTGAATTTATGATGCAAAGATAGCTTATTTCAGTCTAACTACCAAATATGGCGATTGCATATTACCCAAATCAGCGCATTTATGTTACCCAATTTGGCCATTGTATGTTACCCAATTTGGCGATATTTGATAAGCATAGATGAGGAACCATGAACCCTAAATGCCCAATCATAAGAGAAATCATTTTTAACGCTCTGCTGCATTGCGGATTGAATAGAAAACAGTAACTTTGTACAAACCCAATGAAAACAATGGGGAAGAACATGGAAATAGTGCCGTGTGCAATTCGTGAACAACGGATAGTGCGGCATTACAATATTCTGAAAATAACTTAGTTACAACGATATTATCCAACGCCAGGCGGATTGCCACCTCAATCCTTGACAGATATTTATGTAGTATATTCCTTAGATCCAAATCAAAATAATACAATGCGACCGCATCCTCAATCCGGGTGCCCTGTATTACATTGGGGCTCCGTCCGGAGTCCAGATTTGGATAAGTTTTCTCAAAAGAATACAGATAGAATCCCAGCCGATAGTATCCGATGTCCGCCAGATACTCCCTTGCCTTGGCTTCATCGGAAATTACCACACCATGTCTGCGGAGTATTGCCATCTGCTCCTCATAGGTCGTAGCCCTTTTGTTATATGGAATTTTTCTTCTTGCCATTCAATCAGGTTAATTCAATTAAAAATTGAGCAATTATTCTGACATTTAAGGTATTCTGTCTTATAGCAATGATTGTCATACAGCAAAAGCATAATTATAGGAGAGAGTGGAAAAAATATTGCTCAAAAATCGCCGTCCATACGACCCCTGAATTTTAGGAATGCGCTCTTGATGTAGGTTAGACAATGAACCGTAATCCTGTTGACTTCGGCAGTCAGTTCCGCTATCTGACAATTCTGTTCCTCGTTGATTCTCTCCATTAACGCCTCGCAAAAAACTTATGCTGACTTGGCAAATTGATCAGAAAGTGAACGGTTGTGGGACTCATCTGTATGCTACGTAGTTGGGGATTTTAATTGACGTTTTTATGCTTTGCGACATATTTTGTTGCAATTGTTATTTAAATTGATTATATTTGCGTCATATTGATATAATACAATAACCAGCCTGACAATGACAGCACTCAACGTTTCACAATTAAAATCTCAAATCATAAGCATGCTGACTGACATCGACATATTACCTCTCTTATGAATCAGGGAGCGACAAGTGGATTATTCAGAACCAAAAATTATCCGGTGCCAATACCTATACATTCGATAATGTCGAAATTGGATCAAACATTACAAAAGTACTTCCTGAAGGGCATGTCGAAGTACAGTCAGGTATAACGGAAATAAATGCAAAGACTGTTACACTTAGGCCCGGTTTTTCTGTAAATAAAGGGGCGGAACTTAAAATTAACAACAAATGAAAAAATCAGCAACTGTTTTGGGTGTGATTGCCGTTACGTTCTCGGTACTGGCAGCGAGAGCGACAGAATATACTTATTCGGAATTATTCGAGAACGGGAAAATATGGAACGTTGTTGATGAATACTATGATTACATCAACGATGAAACTACTACCGAATGTTTACAGGTTAGCGTCGGCGATGAATCAAAGGATGGAGATCATTTGCTTAGGGAACTGAATTATCGCAACTTGGAGTCGGGTTTTTCTTCCTCATTTTTAAGACTTGAAGAAGATCGGACCATTTATGCCAAAGACTCGCAGACCTATCGACGTCTTATTGACTTCAATCTTGGCAAAGGAGATTTGGTGCCGGTTGAGGATGGTGAAGACGGAATGGCTGGATATGTCATAGGATACTACTATGTGGTTAATGATGAAATCATTGACATTAAAGGAACAGAACGGCGGGTATTATCTATCGGATCAGAAATGGATGGCAGTCCGTTTACGTATTGGATAGAGGGGATTGGATCCATACATGATTGGATCATGTTGCTATACCCTGTGCCAACTTGTTCCCCTTATTTACTGAGCCGGCATATAGAGTCCTGTTACCTTAACGGCAAATGCATATTCTCACTCGAAGAATTTGAAGAATATATGCTCAGAAGCGGAATCGAGCCAAAAGAGTTGTCCGACATCGGAAAGGGTTTTATCTCACTTAAAGGAAATGTGCTTGAAGTCAATTCTCATTCAGAAAACATTACCGTCAATGTCTATTCGTTTGATGGGAATCGGTATATATCGGAAAACATAACCGATGCCAGAACTGTTTCCATATCCACCCTTCCATCAGGATTTTATTATGCCAGAGCATCCTTTCCCGACGGTTCCTCTTCATCCTTGAAATTCATAAAGAGGTAATGGACATGTAGGGGCGGCGGATTTTCGAGAAATTATGCAAATTACCTGCTGGCGCCCAAAATCGAGTTGAACTTTATCTCCGAAGTGCTTTCTCCTTGCTGAATCAGATTATGTATGAGGTTTGATGTAATCGTCATAGGTTACTTCTTTCTTCAGTTTTGCACGGATGTCGCCGAAGAGGGTGTCGGAGGGGTCAGAGGGCTATCTTCTTTCTGTTGCGGATGTAGATTCCTTTTGTTGTCGGGGTTTTGATCGGGCGGCCGTTGAGGTCAAACCATTGCGCGCCGGCTTCCTGCGTGGAGTTGGGGAGAAGAGTGCCGACGCTGCCGGTGTCTGTCATAAAAGTGCAGAGAGTGGTGAGAGCTGGGGTCGCTTTCCCTGTCTCGCTGTCGAAGAGGGGAGCGTTGTACCAGTTGGAAAGCCCCGCGCCGTAGGCGTTGTATTCCAGCCACCACCAGAAGAGTCCGTCGACATCCGGGTATTCGTGAAGCGTTTTCACCAGATCCGCGACATATTTATCCTGACCAGCTTCCGTGTAGGGATAATCCTTGGTGACGTCATGGGTTGTTCCCGGCACCTCCCATTTATACGGATATCCCGTCTCAACCACCATTATCTCCTTGCCTGCGAATTTTTTCTCAAGCTCAGCCAATGCTTTTCCGAGTACATCCATGTTGCCATGGAAGTATGGATAATAACTCAAGCCGATGATATCGTACTCCACGCCCAGACTCTTCATCTTGTCGTAAAACGACGCAAGGACCGCGTGCTGGGCCACCCGCTCGGTGTGGATGACTATCTTTGCGGCGGGGCATACTTCGCGGCACGCCTTTATGGCCTGACGGAGAAGTTTGCCGAAGCGGTCCCAGTTGGCGCTCTTGCCGATGAATGTCTTTTTGAGTGAAGACTCCGGATCGGTGTTTTTTCCCCACAGTATCCCGTAACTTATCTCGTTCCCGGGCTGGATGAAATCAGGAGTCGCTCCCGCCTCTACAAGATGCTGCAGCGATTCCTTCGTATATTCGTAGATTTTCGCATACAGTTCCTCATCAGAGAGATTCTCCCAAGCCTTCGGAGTCCACTGTCTGGCAGGGTCCGCCCATGTGTCGGAGTAGTGAAAATCGAGCATCAGGTCGAGACCTGCCTCCTTGATGCGTCTGCAGAGCGGAGTGATATACTCCAGAGACTGTCTGGCATTCGGATCCCTGTCACTGCCGGTATAAGCTGACGGATCCACGAACAGGCGCACACGCATGGCGTTCATTCCCTGCTCCTTGAGCCATGGCAGCAAGTCGGGTATGAGCTTTCCGGATTGATCGCGGTATTTGACTCCCGCCGCCTCATAGTCCGGCAGCAAAGAGATGTCGCCGCCTACATAACGCTGTTCGGCTGTGGCGGAGGCGATGGGGGCGCCCAACAGGAGAATTGCGATAAAGTTCCTGAAATTGAATTTCATAAAATGAATCGTGTGGTGAGTGGAAAAACAAGACTGACGCCCGGCCACTGATTCATGGCGGGCGTCAGTCATTCAACGTAGTTTTAAGTCGCTATATTGCATGGACGTATCTCGTGGTCACTTGTTGACGAAGACGAGTTCATCATCCTTACGGTCGATCACGATAGGATGCTCGCGGTCCACTTTCTGGGCCAGGATATCCTTCGAGAGCTGGTTGAGCACCATCCGCTGGATAGTCCTTTTGACCGGTCGGGCTCCGAACTCTGGATCATAGCCGTCCTCGGCGAGAAGTTCAAGCGCGGGTCTGGTTACTTCGAGCGTGATGCCGTTCGATGAAAGCATCTTCTTCACGCTGTGCACCTGCATTTCCACGATTTCCAGAATCTCCTTCCTGTCGAGAGGCGTGAACATCACTGTCTCGTCGATACGGTTGAGGAATTCCGGCCGGATTATCTGTTTGAGCCGCTCCATCACATCCTGCTTGGTGTTGGCCACCACTTTCTCCTTCTCGGCTTCCGACTTGTCGTTGTAGCCCTGGAAATTATGCCGGATGACATCGCTTCCCATGTTGGAGGTCATGATGATGATGGTGTTCTTGAAATTGATGAAACGTCCCTTGTTGTCGGTGAGCCGTCCGTCGTCGAGCACCTGCAGCAGGATGTTGAACACATCCGGATTGGCTTTCTCGATCTCGTCGAAAAGCACCACGGAATAAGGTTTGCGTCTCACAGCTTCTGTGAGCTGGCCCCCCTCCTCGTAACCGACGTATCCCGGAGGCGCTCCGACCAGACGGCTCACGGAATGCTTCTCCATGTACTCCGACATATCGATCCGGGTCATCATGTCATCGTCGTCGAAGAGATACTCGGCAAGAGCCTTGGCAAGCTCGGTCTTGCCGACACCGGTTGTGCCGAGGAAGATAAAGCTGCCGATGGGGCGGCGCGGGTCGTTGAGTCCTGCGCGCGAGCGGCGCACTGCATCACTGACCGCGCGGATGGCGTCCTCCTGGCCGACAACGCGCTGATGGAGTTCCTCCTCGAGGTGAAGCAGTTTATCTTTCTCGCTCTGAGCCATTTTCTTTACGGGGATCCCGGTCCAGCGGCTCACCACTTCGGCGATATCCTCCGAATCGACCTCCTCCTTGATCATGGCGCCTTCGCCCTGCAATTCCTTGAGCCGGGCCTGTATCTCCACATTCTCGCTCTCCTTCTGTTTTATTCTGGAGTAACGGATCTCGGCCACTTTGGCATAGTCGCCTTCGCGCTCGGCGCGGTCAGCCTCTATGCCGAGCTGCTCGATGTCGATCTTGTTCTGCTGGATTCTGTTGATCTCGGTCTTCTCCGCCTGCCATTTCGCGCGGAGCGACTTTTCCGTATCGCGGAGATTGGCGAGTTCTTCGTCGATTTCCTTGAGTTTGTACGTGTCGTTCTCTCTCTTGATGGCCTCACGTTCGATTTCCAGCTGTTTGATTTTGCGGGCCGCCTCGTCAAGAGCCTGAGGCTGTGAGTCCATCTCAAGACGGAGTTTCGAGGCTGCCTCGTCGATAAGGTCTATGGCTTTGTCGGGAAGGAAGCGGTCGGTGATATATCTGACTGAGAGCTGCACGGCCGCGATGATGGCCTCATCCTTGATGCGCACCTTATGGTGATTCTCATATCTCTCCTTGAGTCCGCGGAGGATGGATATCGCCGAGAGCTCATCCGGTTCGTCTACCATAACCTTCTGGAAACGGCGTTCGAGTGCCTTGTCCTTCTCGAAATATTTCTGATATTCGTCGAGTGTGGTCGCTCCGATCGAGCGGAGTTCGCCGCGTGCGAGGGCCGGTTTCAGGATGTTGGCGGCATCCATGGCGCCCTCACCCTTTCCGGCACCGACAAGAGTATGTATCTCATCGATGAAAAGAATGATTTCGCCGTCGCTCTTGGTAACTTCGTTGACGATGGCCTTGAGACGTTCCTCAAATTCACCTTTATACTTTGCGCCAGCGACGAGCGCCCCCATGTCGAGCGAATAAATCTGTTTCGACTTCAGGTTCTCCGGTACGTCACCGCGCACAATTCGCATGGCGAGACCCTCGGCGATGGCTGTCTTGCCGGTACCGGGTTCGCCGACAAGCATAGGATTGTTTTTGGTGCGGCGTGACAGGATCTGGAGCACACGGCGTATTTCCTCGTCGCGGCCTATTACCGGATCGAGTTTGCCGTTGCGTGCCCTGTCGTTGAGGTTGATGGAATATTTGCTCAGTGCCTGATAACTTTCTTCGGCGCTCTGATCCTTGACGGTGTTCCCTTTGCGGAGTTCTGCAATGGCCGCTTTCAGCCCCTTTTCATCGAGGCCGGCGTCCTTGAGAATCCGCGACGCATTTGATTTTGAATCGAAGATACCCAGCAGCATGGACTCGACGGAGACATATTCGTCTCCCATCTTTCTGGAGATGTCCACCGCCTTCTGCAGGGCGTCATTGGACTCGCGGGAGAGAAACACATCCCCGCCCGAAACTTTCGGAAGCGCCGCGATATCCTTGTCGAGCATCATTTTAACCGTGCCGGGATTGGCCCCCATCTTCTGGAAGATGAAGTTCACAATGGTTTCGGCCTCTGAAATGATCGCCTTCAGCAGATGGACCGGCTCGATCTGCTGCTGACCAGTCTGCTTTGCATAGTCGATCGCTTTCTGTACAACTTCCTGTGATTTAATAGTGAAATTGTTGAAATTCATAGTATCTGTGTTTTGAAATTTCTATGGATATTGAAGAACAGACGTGCATGACGGAATCTGTCATGCGCCATTCCTTTCAGATATTTTTAATTTCTATCTGACATATTAACAAAATCCGTGCCATTTTAGTTGAGAAAACTGCTTTCGCGACAGCCATTCTCATAAAAGTCACATTTACATCGTAAGTGATGATTTGGAAAAATGTTAAAAAATTTTGCAATACCTTAGATTTGCAGCGGCAAACCGAAACTGAAATAGAAATGATAAATTTGCAGT
>OFGM01000816.1_pt1 | contig 23868 bp, 29 predicted proteins | sample 1521741 | NCBI WGS metagenome assembly OFGM01 (sample SAMEA3504079, study PRJEB24116) | mouse gut metagenome | biome: mouse gut; feature: mouse-associated habitat; material: faeces | place: Denmark | collected 2011
TAATCCACACCTATTCTTGCCTCTCAAATTTCTTCTTTCCCCTCCTCTTTCTCCTCCCAACTTCATGTGCTCTTTTTATTTTATAAAACAATTTATTATGTTATATAAATAAAAAATCCAACTCAAATATGAGCTAGATTTTTTATAATCCCTTAACATTTATTCTAGTAATCGCTTTTTTAAGAGCAATTTCTGCCCTTAATAAATCTGTTTGTTCAGTTACTTCTTTAATTCTCTGTTCAGCTCTACGTTTAGCTTCTTTAGCACGATTTAAATCAATCTCTTCTTTAGATTCAATTGAATTAGCAATCACTTTTGTTTCATCATCATTGACATATATAAATCCACCACCAACAGCAAATTCATAACGCTGTTTATCAATGATATAACTCATCTGTGATATTTCAACTCCACTTGCAAGAGGCATATGATGAGCTAAAATTCCCACTTGTCCTGCTGTAGTACGAAGATTTAATTGATCAACTTCCACTTCCTGGTAGATACCACCTGGTGTTACTATCTTAAGCTTAAATTTAGTCATTTGCTAATGTCTTCGCTTTTTCAATTGCTTCTTCAATTGTACCTACATTGTGGAATGCTTGTTCTGGTAAATCATCATGCTTACCTTCTAGAATTTCTTTGAATCCCTTAATAGTATCAGCAACACGAACATATTTACCATCCATACCAGTAAACTGACTAGCAACTGTAAATGGTTGTGATAAGTAGTTACGAACACGACGAGCCCGAGCTACTGTTAATTTATCTTCTTCACCTAACTCATCCATTCCTAAAATAGCAATAATATCTTGTAATTCCTGGAAACGTTGCAAAATCTGTTGTACCCCATGAGCTACCTCATAATGTTCAGTTCCTACAACTAATGGATCTAACGCTCTTGATGAAGAATTTAACGGATCTACGGCAGGATATATTCCTAGTGCCGCAATTGAACGATCTAATACTACCTTAGCATCAAGATGGGCAAAAGTTGTTGCTGGAGCAGGATCAGTTAAATCATCAGCTGGTACATATACAGCTTGAACTGAAGTAATAGATCCCTTTTTAGTTGATGTAATACGCTCTTGTAAAGCTCCCATTTCAGTTGCTAAAGTCGGCTGATACCCAGCTTGTGATGGCACCCGACCAAGTAATGCTGATACTTCAGAACCAGCTTGAGTAAAACGGAAAATATTATCAATAAATAATAAAACATCCTGCCCTTGTTCATCACGGAACTCTTCTGCCATTGTAAGACCAGTAAGAGCTACTCTTAAACGAGCTCCTGGGGGTTCATTCATTTGTCCAAACACTAGTGTTGTTTTAGATAAAACCCCACTTTCTTTCATTTCGTAATATAAATCGTTTCCTTCACGGCTACGTTCACCAACTCCAGCAAATACTGATAAACCACCATGTTCAGTAGCGATATTATTAATAAATTCTTGAATTAATACTGTTTTACCTACTCCAGCACCACCAAATAATCCAATCTTACCACCCTTAATAAATGGACAGATCAAATCAACTACTTTAATCCCAGTTTCAAGGATTTCAGTTTCTGTTCTTTGTTCAGCATATGTTGGTGCAGAACGGTGAATTGGCATTTTCTTAGCATTATCACCTAATGCTTCTTTACCATCGATTGGTTGTCCTAAAACGTTGAACATTCTTCCTAATGTGTCATTGCCAACAGGTACAGAAATTGGATTTCCAGTATTAAGAGCATCCATTCCTCTTTTTACCCCATCAGTTGGTCCCATTGCAACACAACGAACAACATCATCCCCGATGTGTTGAGCAACTTCAACCACTAGAAGTTCATCACCATTTTGAATTTCAATCGCCGTATTTAATGCTGGTAAGTTTTTATCACCATCAAATTGGATATCAATTACTGGCCCTTTGGCACTAATTATTTTACCAATATTTTGTGACATACGGCACCTCCTTATTGTGCATTAGCTCCAGCCACAATTTCACTAATTTCATTAGTAATTGCAGTTTGACGAGCTTGATTGTATTTTAATAATAATTGTTCTGTAAGTTCATCGGCATTATCATTAGCATTTTCCATTGATGTTCTTCTAGCAGCATTTTCACTTGTAGCTGATTCAATAATATAACCATAAATCACTGCTTGAAGATACATTGGAATTAAATTATCTAATACTTCCTCTGGACTCGGTTCAAATAATGTTGATTTTTTTGAGATTTCGATATGATCAAAATCACTTGGATCAACTGGTAATAACGTAACAATTCTTGGTCTAAATGTTAAGTTATTAACAAATTCAGTATAAACAATCTTAATTTTACTAATTTCTTTTTGACGATACATATTTGTTAATTCTACAACTAACTTAGTTACATCTTTAAAATCAAAAGTTGTATTTAAATCATCAAATTTATGATCTGTTACCCCTTGATGATTCTTTAATAAATAGCTAGTTGCTTTTGAACCAATACTATAAACATAATCACCTGGTTTAATAACACCTTTAATTTCTTTAAAAATATTAGCATTATACCCACCACAAAGTCCTAGACTTGAAGCAATAACAATAAACACTTCTTTTTCAATCTCTTTATTTTCAACTAAATAAACACTATCATTATTACCCTTACAGTTAGCTAAGATTTCTGCTACCATTTGAGCAACATTAGTATAATAAGGTTTGGATTGTTCTAACTGATTTCTTGTTTTACGAAGCTTAGAAGTTGCGACTAATTCCATTGCTTTAGTAATTTTTTTAGTCGATTCAACTGATTTAATTCTACGCTTAATTTCTTGCATTCCTCCAGGCATAGTAAACTACCCCTTTGTTTGAGTCTTTTCAAATTGTGTTACAAAAGCACTCATAACATCTTTCATGCGTTTTTCTAAATCAGCAGAGATAGCTTTTTGTTCATTGATTTCATCAATAATATCTCTTTGAGTCATATTGATATGTTCAACTAATTGATCCATAAAAGCAGCTACTTGCTCTACTTCTAAAGTTTTAGTAAATCCATATTTTAAAGCAAACAATGTGATTACTTGTGTAGATACAGTACGAGGCGAATATTGTGCCTGCTTTAAGACTTCACGCACTTTAGCCCCATGATCTAAAGTAGCTTTAGTTGCTGCATCTAAATCAGAACCAAATTGGGCAAATGCCTGCATTTCTGCATATTGCGCTAATTCAAGTTTTAATGAACCTGAAACTTGTTTCATCGCTTTAATTTGGGCAGCTGAACCAACTCGGCTTACTGAAAGCCCAGTATCTATTGCTGGTCTAAATCCTGCATTAAATAATTCTTGTTGTAAGAAAATTTGCCCATCTGTAATTGAAATTACGTTAGTTGGAATATATGCAGAGATATCTCCAGCTTGAGTTTCAATAATTGGTAAAGCGGTAATTGATCCTCCACCATTTTCTTCGTTTAAACGACAAGCTCTTTCTAATAATCTTGAATGTAAATAGAAAACATCTCCAGGATATGCTTCACGTCCTGGTGGTCTTTTTAATAATAATGATACAGTACGATAGGCTACGGCATGTTTAGATAAATCATCATAAACAATTAAAACGTCTTTACCTTGGTCTAACCATTCTTCAGCAATTGCACATCCTGCATATGGTGCAATATATTGCACTGGTGCAAGTTCACTAGCAGATGCTGATACAACAGTTGTATATTCCATCGCACCACCTTTACGTAACTTTTCAACAATTTGAGCAACAGTTGAATTCTTTTGTCCAATTGCTACATAAACACAATAAATATCTTGATCCTTTTGATTTAAAATAGTATCAATTGCAATTGCAGTCTTCCCTGTTTGGCGGTCTCCAATAATCAACTCACGTTGCCCACGACCGATTGGAATGATTGCATCAATCGAAGTAATTCCAGTTTGTAGTGGCTGATCAACTGACTTTCTTGTCATAACCCCACTAGCAACTCTTTCAATTGGGCGAGTATGTGCTGTAATGATTTCTCCATTACCATCAATTGCTTGTCCTAAAGGATTTACAACTCGACCTAACATCTCATCTCCAACTGGTATTTCCATAATCTTTCCAGTACGTTTAACTTCGTCTCCTTCTTTAATCGTACTTTCAGATCCAAGTAGTACGGCTCCAACACAATCTTCGTCTAAGTTCATTACCATCCCATAAACATCATTAGGGAAGGCAAGTAATTCACCTAGCATGGCATTATCTAAACCATGAATTAAACTAACACCATCTCCAACAGTCATGACTGTTCCGACATCTTTAAGTTCGATTATATCATCAAAGTGCTTAATTTGTTCTTTAATTAGAGCACTAATTTCATCTGGTCTAAGCCCCACTATTTTCACCTACTTTCTTAATAGTTCTTTTTTCAATAATGCAACTTTGTTTTTGATAGAGCCATCAAAAACACGATTATTTATTTCGACTTTAATTCCACCAATTAATGATGAATCCTTAACTACTCTTAAATGAATCGTTTTATTTTCTTTTTTACTCAAAGCCTTTTCTACTACCTTAACTTCTTTTGCACTAATATCATAGTTAGCATATAAAATACCTTCTAAGATTCCAAAATGCTCATTAGTTAACGCTTTAAATGCTTCAATAATTTCCATAACGTAACGCATTCTTCTTTTTCTAACTAAAAGCTTTAAAAAATTAACAACATAATCATTAACTTGTCCTTTAAAACTTTTATCAAGCAATGTACATTTAGCTTCATCTTCTATTAAAACATGACTAAAGAACAGAACAAAACTTGGATCACTTTCAAAAACATTTCTAATTAAATCAATATCTTTAGAATATGCCTCAATTTGATTCATCTCTTTCGCTAAATCAAATAGTGACTCAGCATATCTTATGGCTATTGCATTCATTAGTTAACCACTTCTTCAACAAAGTCTTCAACTAAAGCTTTGTTTGTTTTTGTATCCATTTCTTTGTTCATAACTTTACTAGCTACATCAATCGCAACTTCAACAATTTCTTGTTTCATTGCTGCTTTTGCTTGCACCTTTTCAGCCTCAATCTCACGACGTGCCTGATCAAGTTTAGCTTTATATTCCTGATTAGCCTGTTCTTGGATTGTTGCTTTAGTTTTTAAAGCATCTTCTTTAGCTAAATTAACAATTTCACGATATTGAACTGCAGCTTGGCGTGCTTGTTCTTCACTTTCTTCCATCAGTTTTCTAGCTTTTTCATTCATATCTTTAGCTTCGTTTACAGTTCCTTCAATAAATTCTGCTCGTTTAGCAAAATAGTTTTGTACAGGAACCCATAAATACTTTTTAAAGACAAGAAGTAAAACCCCTGTTGAAAGTAATTGAATAATAATTGTAGTTACATTAGGGAATAATTTCGATGCTATATCTGGCATATTTATTCCTCCTCAGTTTGTATTAATATACGAATAATAAGATTAATGAAATTAATAAACCATAGATAGCTGCAGTTTCAGTTAATGCGATTCCTAAAATCATTAATGTTCTAATTTTACCTTCCATTTCAGGATTTCTACCTAAAGCTTCTACTGCTTTACTAGCACAAATCCCTTCTCCGATACCTGTTCCTAAACCAGCACATACTGCAATACCTGCACCGATTGCAATTAAACCTACATCTGTCATAATTTAAATTTCCTCCAATATTTCTATATATTTTTTGTAATTTATATCTAACTAGTATCACTAGATTAGAGCTTATTCATCATCTTCGTTTTCCATCATGATCAAGATCGATGATAAGGTTACGAAAACTAATGTTTGGATACACCCTGCAAAAATATCAAAATAACAATGGAATACAGGGGCAATGATTGGACCTAAAAAGTTAAAGTTGATTACATGAAATGAAATCCATGCTGTAAACTGGTAAATCAAGGTCATTAAAATTGAACCACTTAAAATATTTCCAAATAAACGCATTGAAATTGAAATTAATGGTGATAGCACACTTAAAATATTAGTTGGGGGCCATACTGTATCCCACACATATTTAAAAAATCCTTTTTTCTTCAATGCATTATATTGAATCAATACAAACGTAATAAATGTCATTGCAAAAGTAATAGAGTAATTAGATGTTGGTGCTTCAAAACCAATTAAACTTGATAAGTTACTGATCAATATATAACAAAACACCATGGCAAAGTATGGATAATAATTTTTAGCAAACTTTTTTGGCATAATTGTTTTCATATAATCATCAATTGCTTTAACACCAGTTTCAACAACTAATACAATTCCTTTTGGCTTGACGGTTGGATCAGCTAACGCTACCTTTTTACCAGCATAAACAAAGAAGATTCCTAAACAAACCATAATGATTAGTGAATAAATTAATTCTACTTGAATTGCCACTCATTTCACCTCCTTAAAATATTTAGCGTTTTATATATCCTAAGATATTAATTGTAATCTTTGTTACAAAATAACCAAAGAAAACACTAATTAAACTAAAAATATTGTCAAATTTAATTGCTAACATAAATCCTGCAATATATAACAACATTTTTGCTACAAACATTATTACAACAAAACGAATTGTCTGACCCATTTTTAGAATCATGTCACTCATTACTATAATAATGTAAAATGATAAAACACTAACTGCATACCCTAAGATAAATCCTAATGGATAACTAACCTGTTTTAGGACAAATCCCAAAATACTAAAAATAATTAATCCGCCAATAAATACTTTTACGGATTGTTTTAAAACGTCTTTTTCGTTCATTCTTTACCTGCTCCTAAAAGTATTTTAATAACGTAGCCAAAGGCTAAAAATAATAAAATTAGTAGAATCACTGGTTGGGTATTAAACTGCTTATCTAGCCATAATCCAACAATCACAGCAAACAAAAATATTCCAATTACTTGAAACCCTAATTGTAAGCAAAAGAATAAATCCTTTAATAATTTCTTTTTTTCTTTATCCATAATACCTCTTGTATTCTACTATAGTCTCTTGATTATGTAAACTTATTATAACCCACTCACAAAAATCACTTTACATCATAATAATTTATTTTTTAAACAAATAGTAAGTTGACTCATAAATAATATGTTAATAATGTGTCTTAAATATTAATCTGTACCAAATAACCGATCTCCAGCATCTCCAAGACCTGGAACAATATATCCATGCTCATTAAGTTTTTCATCAAGTGTTGCTAAAATAAGTTCAACATCAGGATGATCTTCTTCAATCATCTTCACACCTTCTGGAGCTCCAACTAAACAAACCAAACAAATATCTTTTGCCCCACGAGCTTTAATATTAGTAATAGCAGCACTCGCACTACCACCAGTAGCAAGCATCGGATCAACAATAATTACAATCGAATCTTCTAAACCACTAGGAAATTTAGCATAATATTCTTCTGGCATTAAAGTATCTTCATTTCGTGCCATTCCAATATGACCAATTTTAGCAGTTGGGATAATTCTTCTAAAACCATCTACTAAACCAATTCCTGCTCTTAAAATTGGTACTAAAATTATTTGCTTTTTTAATTCTTTTCCAATCATTGGACAAATTGGTGTCACAATTTCTTTATCTACTAGAGGTAACTCTTTTGTTACTTCATAAGCCATTAACATTGCAATTTCATCTAGATTATCTTTAAATACAATTGTTTTAGTATCTTTTTCGCGCATAATTGTTAATTTATGATCAATTAATGCATGATTAAGTATGGTCGTTGCCATTTATTTTTCACTCCTTAAATGTATTTTATATCATGATACATTTCTATTTTATCAGTTAATGCTTTAACTCTTTTTAAGCATTCTTCTTTGATTTCATCAGTTTCTTCATTTTTTAAACGATAAGCAATAATCTTACCAACTTCCCTAAAATCTTCTTCCATAAACCCTTTAGTAGTCATTGCAGGGGTTCCAACCCTAATACCACTAGCTTTAAATGGTTTTTCACTGTCAAATGGGATAGCATTTTTATTTGCAGTAATATTAATTTCATCTAATAAACGTTCCGCTTTTTTACCAGAAATACCGCAACTTGCTTTAACATCAATTAAAATCAAGTGATTATCAGTCCCATCTGCTACTAATCTAAATCCTTCTTCTTTTAAAACATTTTCTAATGTTTTAGCATTTTTTATTACTTGCATAGCATATTCTTTAAATTCAGGCTGCATTGCTTCATAAAAACAAGCTGCTTTAGCTGCAATTATATGCATTAAAGGTCCACCCTGCATCCCTGGAAAAACAGCTCTATCAATATCAGCGGCATACTTCTCTTTACACATAATTACTCCTCCACGAGGTCCTCGTAAGGTTTTATGAGTTGTAGTTGTTACTACATCTGCATGTGGAAAAGGTGAAGGATGCAATCCTGCTGCTACTAATCCTGCAATATGTGCCATATCAACCATAAATATAGCACCAACTTCATGAGCACATTTAGCCATAAATTCAAAATCAATTGTTCTTGAATAAGCACTTGCTCCAGCAACCACTAATTTTGGTTTGATTTCCTGACATTTTTTCTTAAAATCTTCATAATCGATTGTTTCAGTTTCTTTACTTACTCCATAACTATAAAACTCATAATTAATTCCTGAATAATTTAATGGGTGTCCATGAGTTAAATGTCCCCCATCAGCCAACGACATTCCTAATACTTTGTCACCATGATTCAATAAAGCCAAATATACAGCTGTATTTGCTTGTGCTCCACTATGAGGTTGAACATTGGCATATTCAGCACCATAAATTTCACAAAGTCTTTCTTTAGCTAGAGTTTCAACCTCATCCACAAATTTACATCCACCATAATATCTTTTACCTGGATAACCTTCTGCATATTTATTTGTTAATACTGTTCCTGCTAATTCTAATATTTCTGGTGAAACAAAGTTCTCAGATGCAATTAGCTCTATATTATTTCTTTGACGATTTAGTTCTCTTTCAACACTTTCAAATACTGCAATGTCTTTCATCTTATTCATCCCTTTCATAAGCCATCATTTTTGCAATTCTCTGATCATGACGACCACCTTCATATTCGCCTTCCAACCAGGCAGATAAAATTTCTATAGCTAAACCTTCGCCAATTACTCGTTGTCCCATGGCAATCATATTAGTATCATTATGAGCCCGAGTTGCTTTGGCACTAAATACATCATGGCACAAAGCACAACGAATACCTTTTACCTTATTTGCAGTAATACTTACACCTATACCAGTTCCACACACGACAATCCCCCTGTCACACATCCCACTAGCTACTGCTTTAGCTGCTTTTCCAGCATAATCAGGATAATCACAACTATCCTCACTGTATGTTCCAAAATCTTCTACCATATAACCATTAGTTTCTAGATAGTTTTTTAAAACTTCTTTTAATCTTAAACCACCATGATCACATGCAATTGCAATTTTCATTTAATTACCTCCGCTATTTGTTCTTTAGAAATATCACCTATTCTTAATATTTCCACTTTACCCTTACTTAAATCAACAATCGTACTTGCCCTTTTGCTGACACTTTCACCTTTAACTATCAAAGGAATTTTTCCATTAAATACTTTCATTACAGCTTTGTCATCAACAAGACTATCTTCCCCAGAAAGATTAGCACTAGTTACCAACATTGGCCCTGTCATATCTAATAATGACAAAACAAATGGATCATCAGGAATTCTGATTCCAATCGTATTTAATGATGCTGTAAAATAATCATCAATCTCTGGGCGTTTTTTTAAAATGATAGTGATCATCCCTGGCATAAAAGCAGTAATAATTTTTTTAGCAATTTCACTTACATAAGCATACTTTTCAATATCTTCTGCCTTACTAATCATCATAGAAATTGCTTTTCCCCTATCACGATGCTTTAAATCATATAATGCTTCTAAAGCCTGGTAAGAGCCAAATTTAACTCCCAAACCAAAAACAGTCTCAGTTGGAAAAGCTACAACTCGACTATCGCTAACTAATTTAGCAACTTGTTCAATAGCATCTTTTTCGACCGAAACTGTATACATGGAATCACCTCATTTGTCCCATTATACAATAAATATTTAAAAATTTGTAGCTATTTCGTAGATATTTTTTTTACATTAATTTTAAAACAAGTATTATAATTAAAGATCTTGTTTGATACCAATATTAGATATAATATAGGCTTTTTTATATAATTGATAAGGAATATAAAGCTAATACACCAAAATTATTTTTTTATAATATTTATAGTAGTTTCTTTTTTATTTTGATAGAATATATTAAGGAAAGGACTTTATTTATGAAAAAATTAGGGAAATTATTATTTGCATTAATATTATGTTTTAGTATTGTAGGATGTGGAGGAAGTGAAGATACAAAAGACTCTGCTGAAATAACTAAGGCTTTTAAAGAAATTGGTTATGAAACAAAAGCAGTTAAAGAAGATGGGGTTGATACACTTTCTTTTATTAAAGATGATAAGGGGATGACTAACCAATTTATTAGTTATTTTGAAGATAACAAACTACATTCAATAGCATATCTTTCATCACCTACTAATTCTAAAAATTATGACGATTTAACTATTGGTTTTATTTATGTATCTGACAATATTGATGAAAAAGACAAAGAAGTAGTTAAAATTAATAAGGATGTTGTTAAAACTGCTGAAACAATTTTAGAAAAAGTTGATCTAAGTCTTGATGAATTTATTAAATATGTTGAAGATATTCATAAATAAAAATTACTAAACCTATGTGATATCTATAAAGATATCACTTTTTCTTTACTCCACTATATGCCACTTACACCTTTTTAAATCTACATTTCCATTATCTTTAAAAATTACTCCTTCTTCCAATAATAAATCTCGTTGCTCAAACCAGCCTGGTACTAGTCGACCAGCACTATTAACAACACGATGACATGGATAATCTCCATACATTGAAGCATGACTTAATATTTTACCTACTAAGCGGGCATTTTGTGGTCGACCAATTAATATTGCAATTTGTTTATAACTAGCTACTTTCCCATGTGGAATCTCTGATACAATAGCTAAAACTTGAAAAATTAAATCCTTATCCATTATTTCTTCCTCTTTTCTAAATATCCATAAATAATAATAACACTAATTAAAATAATTATAAAATCTGTTATATATTTAACTAATAAATTTTACAATTTCATTAGTTATTTTACTTTTTTCAACTATTAAGATATAATGTATTTTGGAACAAATACAAAGGATGGTAAATATATGAAAAAGTTTAGTAAGTTATTATTAGTTTTATTATTATGTTTTACATTTATTGGCTGCAGTAACAAAAAAAATACTGCTGAAATCACTAAATTATTAAAAGATGCTGGTTATACAGTTAAATACAACAAAGATGACTATACAACTATAACTATTAGTGAATCTAAAAGCGGTAAAGATAAAAGTCAATACATAGCATATGTAGAAAAAGATGAAATTAGCTCAATTGCTTTTATTCAATTACCTGAAGATTCACAAAACTATGATGATATGATAATTGGTTATATTTATGCAAATGAAAAAAGTGACGCACAAGTAGATGATAAAGCACAAAAAGCATCTGAAAAAGTTTTGAAAAAATTAAATATTTCTATTGAAGAATTAACTGATTACTGCTTAGATGTTCATAAAGATAAGGGTAAATCATTAAAAGATTAATTTTTTAATCTTTCATATATAAACAAAATCATACAAGAAGAATAAAAAGTCAGGAGAAAAATTTCTCTTGGCTTTTTTATTTAGGAAATTCTTACATCATAACAATCAGGTTATATGTGTCTACATATTACTTTATTCATTTTTCTTATCCGTCCAATCCTTAATTTCCTTTTAACAAAATATTCTCTTTGCAGACAATTTTTTTATTTATTAAAATAATATAACCAATGATTTATGATACTTAATCTTTACAAATCATTGGTTATATGTTTCACTATTTTAAATTTTTTCGTTTTTTCCAAGTCTGATATAGAATGTCTTTTAATACCAGCATAGCATCCTGCTCACTATACTGATATTCTTGTTTTAGTTCATCAATCATTATGTTTATCCTACGTGCATAGTTTGGAGTGTTCACTTTCTGCTGATATTGAACTAAAATTGGAAATTTTTTCCCCCATGCAGATGTCCAATTAATCTTTTCTTCAATATTTTCATCTGTTTTTTCAATAATTTCTTGTATTTCATCTAATTCAACATCAAATTCGATTAAACTATCCAACGAAATATTGTAGAGTCTTGCCATTTTCTTCGATTGATAAATATCTGGGATTGTTTCATTGGTTTCCCATTTAGAAATAGTCTGCCTACTTACTCCAAGTTTTTCAGCCACTTCTTCTTGTGATAAACCACATTTTTTCCTTGCATGAAATAAACTATTACCTAAATTCATCTTCATTCCTCCTATCAATTGATAGTTAAATTATAAAGAATGACAAAATAAAATTCTACCAATCATTTTTTACATTTTCGCCCGATAACTTTACAATTGAATAATTAATAGCAAAAAATCTTAAATCCCCTACACTATTTACAACAAAGAAACCATTTACAAAAAAGTACAGATTTTATTGATACTGTAACAGTGTCATTTTCAATAAAGCAACTGTTCCTAGTACTATCATTAGACTAGAATTTAATCCATCAATCTTAATTTTTGTTAAAATAGAAGTTAATACTACAAAAACGACAGATAAAAATACAAATACAACCACTGTTAATCATAATATCCCAACTACTAATATTCAATTTTACAAACATACTGATAACCAAGTGTTTATTTCAGATTCTTTTTATTCTAAATTGCCTAGTTATTTCGTCACTATATCAATAGTCTTTTTAGTATTTTTAATACATTCTATGTATTCTTTAATTCTTTTTTGATACAAACTATTTTACCCTTTTTAAGGGTTATTATATGTGAAATTATACCTTTAATATATTGTACAATTATTTAACTTGTACTATTTTTATACTAACATCCGTCAGTGAAAATATGACAAAATATATTTATAAATTAAAAATCTCTAGCCAATCTCCTATTCAACTTCTAATATCAACAATGAACATATTAGGTTATCAATAAATATTGTTTTATCAAATATTAAAAATTATACAAGATTTTCAACAATACTTATTGAACAGTTTAATGGAATTGTCAATTTATTTCATATATAAAGGTCAAAAGATATCAAATAGCATGATTGAAGCAACAAACTCCAAAGTTAAAATAATCTAAAAAAGCCTATAGATTTAGAAAATTCTCAAGAATATAATTATGTTTTAATAAAAAAATTTCTATCACCTTCTTTAAAATAGTCGCAAGCAATCAGAAAATTGTGGAAGAAATGTAGCAAATATAAAAGGCAGAAATCAGTAACTATTTTTCACTATATTTCTACCCTTATTTGAGTTCTAACCTTCAAAAATTTATAGTTTAGCTTTCCACCCTAGTTTAAATTAAAATATCTATAAAACTATAAATTTTCTTAATTAATTTTCAGGATAAGTTATTACCATTCTTGTTAAAATACCCTTTTGATTTTCAGTTACCATCTCATACTTATAACCTTGATCATCACTATAATGTAAATGACCATCTGTGTTTTGTGTTGCTGGACCAATTAGTTTATAAATCTTATTACTTGTATACTTTCCATCCATAGGAATTTCTTCATCTTGATTTGTTATAAATACGGTAGATTTTATTCCATAATGATTTTCTTCATTAGCTATTGTATCATAATCTAGAGTTATTTGGGTTACTTTGCAATCAGCAACAGATAAGTCTTTTTTTGAATCATTTTTATAACGAATCCCAAACCACTGCCATTCATCTTCATAATCATCTATATAAACTTTTAAGAAAGCCACCATTGATGATACTCCACCTGCATTTAATTTAGGTGCATCATCAACAGATTTACCTGTGTCACCTAATTCAACTTTATTTCCAATTTTTTCTAAATAACGAACATATTCGCCAACAGTTTCTGGTAAACATATTTTATCTTCACCAATTGTAAAATATTTAATTAACCCATTTGATTCAGTAAAAGGTCTTTCTTGATTTGTAATATTATCCATACTATTAGTATTATCATTATCATTTTTTTCTGGTTCTGGATTATTGTCACTACAAGCGCTCAATCCAAACACCATTGTAAGTACTAGACATATACTTAAAAATTTTTTTAGCATAAATTACCTCCTTTTATTTTATACATATACAGAGATATTATAAATACTTTTTTTATTTTTATCTACTATTTTTGCTATAATTATTATTTATTTATCAATTTTATTTATAAAATCCGTTATTTCCTCAATAATACCTTGCTTTTCGGTTTTATATTCTACTGGCTTAAATTTATATGCATTATTAACAACTTCATCAAGTTTGGTTAAATCTGTACACGGAATAATGTATTTTTGTTTATTAAATCGTTCCAATATTTGTACCTGGTGATCATTATTTTGTTCTTTAAATTTTGCTAATCTGGGAACAACAATAGTTATCTTTTTTTGTTTTAAAGAAGAAACAATAGCCCCTACACCAGCATGGGTAATAATTAGGTCAGCAACTTTAATTTGATACTTAAGTTCTTCTTCAGTATAATATTCTTGACACTGAATACCTTTATAGGTTCCTTTTGTATATCCTAATTGAACATATACATCATTATTTTTGATAAAATTAGATTCTAAAATTGCATTTAATAATCGATCAAAACGTTTATCTTGTGTTCCAAACATAACAAATATTCGCATTATTTTAAACCTCCTCGATATTTTGCTTTAGGATATAATTTTAACATTTCTTCCCACTGTACCAAAAACAAATCTGAAATCGGGTATACTAATTTACCAGATAATGTCTTAGTTGTAATATTAGCAAAAGTTTCAATAAATATAACTTTTTTACCAAATATCTTAGCAATATAACAAATTGGTACAGTAGTATGAGCACCAGTTGCAATTATAATATCTGGCTTAACTTTTATAAATGAAATAAAGCTTTTAATTATATTAATTGGAAAATTGCATAGGAATCTAAATAAATGCTCTTTTGTCCCTGCAGGCATATACCAAGTTCTAGATTTATTTATTTTTTTATATCCTTTCATCATTTCGTGGTCTTCTGTAATCAAAAACGAATTATAACGTTCCATTATTTCTTTTAACTCACATAATTCGCTAAAATGTCCTCCAGCTGATGAAGTAAAAATAATCCTTGTTTTTAAATCATGTATATTTATATTCTTAAACATCTCCACCCACATATCTTTTACATTTTGATATGAAAATTGATTAGCTTTTTCTATAGCTTTATTTGAAATTCCTTTTGGTTTATCTTTTAATAATTCAATTATTTTACTTGCCATATCATTAAGATTACGATCTTTAATAATAAATCCATCTTTTCCATCTTCAATAATATCCAATGACCCCTTTGCACTATCAAATGAAACACACGGTATCCCATAGCTCATTGCTTCTAATAATACTAACCCAAAACTTTCATAATGAGATGTTGTAACGAACACACTTGTATTCATCAAAACCTTACATTTTGCGTTACCAACAGTATTTCCATGAAAAATAACTGATTTACTTATTCCTAATTGATTAGCTAGCCCCCTTAAAAAAGTCAGTTCTTCTCCATCACCAAGAATATTTAATATAGCCTCAGGATTATTATCAAGCACTTTTTTAAATACATTAAGCATATCTTCATAGCCTTTCTCTTTTGATAAACGTCCCATAACCGTTATTTGATTAGTTTTTAATAATGCCCTTTCAGTAGGAATCTCATCAATACATAAGGGTAAATATTTGCATTGGGGCCCAGTTAAGTACTCTTTATAAAAATCATATATTGATTTTGATACTGGAATAAAAAGATCAAACCTTTTTACCGATTTATATACCTTTTTTGGATAGTTATGTTTACAATCTGGATGACAATGTTCCCAAGCAATTAATAACTTATACTTTTGATATTTTGCAAATGACTTATTAAAGGCTAAAGTAGTTGAGATAATGATATCCGCATCATTATCTTTGGCTGCTTGTTTAATTAAGCTCTTTTTTTTCAATATAATATTTAATGCTTTATAACCTTCGATAAATATTTTTTTGATATTCTTGTTTTTTAAAGCATATTTAAATTCTTCCCTATTTGGTTTTAAATCATTAGATAAGTATGTAATTTTTACTCGTTTATTTATATCAAATACTGGTTCGCATAGTTTATAAACACAAACTATTTCAACATCAAAATCATCAATTAACATATTAGCTAAAGAACATATAGATTTTTCAATTCCACCAACCTTTAGATGCAATGATAATATTGTAACTTTTTGTTTTGGGCCATTATGCTTATTAATAATTGCTTTTTTTGTTCTTAAACGTGCAAAGTTACAAGCTAATTTAGCTGATTTTTTTAAACGGTTTAATTTATGTTTTGAATGTTTAAAACATGTTTGATGGTAATATAATTGCGAATCTTTTAAAATTCTCATCTTACGATATCTATTTATATTTTTATCTATGGTTACTGCATGATTATGAACAACCTCAACATTATTTAATACACATACTTTGAATCCCGCTTGCTTTGCTTTAGAACACAGTATATCTTCTTCATAATATAAAAAGGTTCCTTCATCTAAAAAGCCAATTTTATCAATTAATTGTTTCTTAATACCAAAAAAGCAACCTGAGATACAATCAACTGAAGTATATACCCCTGTATAATGTCGTTTTGGATATCTTATTCTTTTTTTTAATAAGCGGTTAATCATTGGATAATTATCATATATATCATAATTAATTGTTCTTTGTTTCCAACCTCGATTAATCTGGCCATGCTCATTAACAACTGGTCCAAATATATGAAATTTGCTACTATTCATGTATGCAATAAAATCAATTAAATTACATTTATCTACAATAATATCTGGATTAGCTATTATATAATTATCATAGTTTTGTTCATATAAATATTTTAATCCTGCATTATTACCAGCTGCATATCCTCGATTATCTCTTAACACAATTAATTTTACATTTACCAATTTTTTTAATTCTACCAAAGAATTATCAGTAGAACCATTATCAACAACAACAATTTTATCCACTATATTATAGCTATTAATATCATTTACAAATTTAACTGTCTCAATAGCATCATTATAATTTAATACAACAATACCTGTTTTCATTATACACACCACCTATTCTTTCAAACCAACAATTTTATTATTATAAAATTTAGAAGTCTTTTGAACCTCGTTATTTAAAGTACTAAAACCAATTTCTTCCATCAATGTTTTTTTATTAGAAAACAAATTTGTACCTAAACCTAAACGGTCACCATCGACCTTTGCTCCCATTGCTGCTAATATCGTTGGATACATATCAATTGTACTAAATAATCTATTTTTATTATTTACTGGTTCTACAATACTATTAATAATACAATTATATGGTGTTCTAATATAATTTTTATCTATGTTTTTAAAAAATTTTTCCGACATACTATTATGATCGCCAGTAACTACTATTGTAGTATTATCATACCACTCTTGTTCCTTACACCAATTAATAAAATCATTTATTTGTTTTGATTGACATTCGATAACATTAGCATATTGATTTTTATAATTCTTTTTACATTTATCACATAAATAACCATCTGGTGTATGAGTATCAATAGTTGTAATTTCCATATTAAAAGGTTTATCTCCACTAGCTAGTTTTATAATATCAGACTTTGCAAATTCAAATAATTTAGTATCCTCAATTCCCCAAAAAACAAAATAATCATCAGATATTTCATTGTTCTCTTTAAAACTATTGTAATCTCGAATTATATAATTACCATGTTGCTTGTAAAAATTAGATGTTCCTCCAAAGTTAGCATCTGATCCACACATAAATTCATTTATATAACCATTAAATTCTAATACTTCGCCTAAAGAATATCCACCTGGTAAAAATTTAGTATTTTTATCATAATTCTTTGCATTAATTGGTAAAGATAAAGGTATACCCATATTTTGTGAAACTTGAGACGCAATTGTCCATTGGGTTCCATCAATAGTCATACTACCTCCAATGTTATCATTATGAGAAAAATTAATATTATTTTTAGCCAAAATTCCTAATTCTTTTATGTAATTATTTCTTTCTACCCCACCAAATTGTGTATTAGAATAGGTATTTTCTACTGACTCTAAATATAAATGAATAATATTACGCTTTTTTTCAAAATTAATATTTACCTTACTTGGATCAACATAGTAATTTTCATATAAATCAGTTTCCTGGCTCATATTATTAAGATACCCATAAATATCATAATTATATACTGTAAAAATTAATGATATAACTATACAAAAAATTCCATATTTTATAAAGTGTCTTCTAAAAAAGAGAGATACTTTACTCCATTCCTTAAATATTCTATGAAAATTAAATATAACTAAATCTTGTAATATAACAATTATTATACTTACTGGTACAGACCAGATAAACCAATCCAAATATATTCCATCATCTGTTCCCTCCATTGGCACCTTTAAATGAAATATTATTTGATTTAGTGTTTTAACTGAAAATGTTCTATTTCCCCATATAATGGATGAAATAATTAATATACTTATAAATATAAATATTGATCCAATAATATATTTTTTATCTATATTTCTTAACTTTTCTTTCATTTCATATCCTCTTCTATATTTTATCTTATAATATTCTAACATATTAATATATAAGAATAAACAAAAGAAAAGTTAAGAAATTTTATAACTTAATTTAAATTAATATATATTCATATGTAATAATTACCAATTTTCTTAAACTATCCGTAAAAAGTATTGATTTTACCGCACATTTAAAGATTTAAAGCTTCTAAAATACTTCTAATTTACTGCCACAGATAGCGCTTTGATATATAAGATATACCGACTTATGACAAAAACATATCAGTTTTGAAACAACAAAAAATTGAATATTTCATATACTACAAAACGCCTAAAATGACGTTATTCTAGCATCACTCATCACACAGTGACTGTTTAATCTTTTTTAAATAATCATAAAAAGTTACCTGTTTTAGGTCATTAGCTTCACAATACTTTTTACTGATAAACCACTATTACATTGATTTTGTATATGATTGTACTGACATTAGTGATCCTCCTCGTATAATATAAACAGTTCTAATTATTCTAAGAATTATAAAAGTGCTTTTATAGTAAGCTCCAAATAAAATAGTTGATAGAAATAAAATAAATCATGATTATTTTACTATACAAGTATGGTGAGATTATGAATGTTCAGAATATTAATAACGATATCAAAACAAAACAATGGATGCAAAAAATAAAAGAATGTAGAGAAAGTGGTCTTTCAGTTAAAACGTGGTGCAGGCAGAACAGCGTCTGTGAACAGACCTATTATAAATGACTCAAGAAATTAAGAACATTAGCTGTTGAATCGGGTGCTGTTTCCGTTCCAAGCTTTATTTGTGTGGATCAAGGTAATCTGAAAAAAGAAAATGTTATTATTACTAAAGGTGATATTCGTATTGAATTTTCTTGTCATACAGACATAAAAACGATAACTAACATTATTGGAGCCTTACTATGTTAGGTGACATATCCCATGCTGAACATATCTATATAGCTGTTGGGTATACGGATATGCGCAAACAGATCGACGGCCTATCAGCTATTGTTCAACAGAATTTCAAGCTCGATCCGTTTTCTAATTCCTTATTTCTATTTTATGGTAGAAATACGAAAATTATGAAGGCGCTGTATTGGGAAGGTGATGGATTTGTAAGACATGAAGTTATTTATGAACCAGCTAAATTATATGTAAAAGATATTTACAGAAAAACATATGAATGCCGTAACTGTAGAAAAAATGGTAAAGGTGTCATGCTTAAAGCAGGGACACCTAAGCCAGCTATTCCTCACTCATTTACATCACCAAGTGTACTGTCACAAGTAATCATCGATAAATATGTCAATCATATGCCGCTATATAGACAGGAATCAGAATGGAAACGATTAGGACTGGAATTATCCAGAACAACAATGGCTAACTGTGTTATCATTGCCACTAAGGAATATTTCATTCCCATAGTGAATAGAATGCATGAATTGATGATGCAGGAATCACATATCCATTGTGATGAAACACCAGTTCAAGTATTGAACGAATCAGGTAAGAAAGCTACTTCTAGATCATATATGTGTGGGTATATTCAAGTATCAGAGAAAGTAAAAGACCTATTAAGATATTTGAGTATAAGCCTGACAGAAAAGCCACGAATCCACAACAGTTCTTAAAAGAATTTGATGGTACTATCATCACGGATGGTTATTATGGATATAACCACATAGAAGGTATAACTAACGCATACTGTTGGGCACATGCCAGAAGGAAGTTTTATGACGCATTGCCTGTAGATATGAAAAATGCATCAGGCACCCTCGCAAATACAGCTATAAAAAAACAACTGAACTATTTGTGATAGAAAAAGAAATCGAGACATTATCACCTGATGAAAAGGTGAAAGTGCGTCAAGAAAGATCCAAGCCATTAGTTGATGACTTCTTTTTGTGGTGCACAAATAGCCAAAAAAAGGTATTAACAGGTTCTAAAACAGGTAAAGCTATACAATATGCCTTAAATTATGAGGCAGGATTGCGCACGTTTTTAGATGATGGACTTGTAGTGATGACCAATTCATTAGACGAACGTACAATCAGACCATTTACAGTTGGTATAAAAAATTGGCTATTTTCAATTTCAACCAAAGGAGCTGAAGCAAGTGAAGCAGTATTTAGCTTAATAGAAACAGCAAAAGCTAACAAACTGGATCCATATGGTTATATAGAATTCATACTAGACTATATGCCTCAACAAGATTTAATAGATCATCCAGAGAAAATAGACTGGTTCTTACCATGGAGTGAAGAGATAAAAGAGGAATTTGAAATAAAAGACGACTAAATTGATTATCATTATCTTATCAATTTAGTCGTCTTTTTTAGATACATTTTATTATTTGGTGCTTACGATGAATCCAAATTTTTATTAAATAAAAAAACCTAGAATTAAATCCTAGGTTTGAATTTATAAAATATAAAATTACTTTTTTTCATTTATTTAATTTTATATAGCGTTCAATTTTTCTAACCATGTTTGTATTTCCATTTCACAATTTTCCCAATCTGCAATAATTAGTTCATTAACTGCTTCATAATTCTCTACATAATATATTGAAGGAGCATATTCTAATTTTGGAAAAATTTTTTTTAGTTCATAAAATTCTTGTAATCCCCCTTTATCTGTTATTGTATATTTATAAAATGGAATTTTTCCATTAAATTTTAATTTTTCTTCTACTTTCTCCAGTTTTTCACAAAAATAGCAATTTTTTTTTGAAAACTGTATTATATATTTTTTATTAGTATCAAAAATTTGCCTTATCATCTTTATATTATCAATATTAATTATTTCTGTTTGATCTACCTTGTTCATTTTAATATAGTGTATCCCAAATAAAAAGAATATAATCGCTATACTTATGGATATAAGTGTTATCTTTTTTTTCTTCATATTAACTCAATCTTCCTTTCCGCCTGCGATTCCAAGGTACAATAATCATTAAAAACAATCATTAAAAACGATTATTTCTGCAGGCATTTTATTTTATACTTTAACTGAAGATAATTACACACCACAAGATCTGGAGATATAAAATGGATTACAAGTTTATTCAGATTAAAATAGTTTAAAGCATTTAAATGTTAAAGAATTATGCTGATACAATCGAAATAGCTATGTATTCTATTTAAAAAATTACTTTTAATATATCTAACAAGACTAATTAAATATATTAATAGACAGTAAAATATATAATTGTAAAAACACTTTTAACCATAAAATAAATGAAACATTTTACTCTACTGACTTAGTTTTTTCAATTATCTTTCTATTTAAATTTGTAAAGTCGAAGAAATATTATTTATCTCCGACTTTCTTATTGCATTTTTCTATAATTAATGATTATTAAATAAAACCATGATAATTATATATAATGCTAATTTTTATAATAACAATTGTGATAGACCATTAGTAAGCATGTATTAATTATGCAAATACTTGATAATTCAATTATTATTTTTTAATATTTAATCTTCATTTACACTGTCCATATTTTCTGTTAATTTAATTGTAGAGTAAATAGAATAAATTATTCTAATTAAATCTACTATTATAAAAATAATAAAAAGTACATCCATCTTATTGTCTATATAAAAGATTAATAACAAAAATACAATATCTATTATCAATGTAATAATAATCTTTTTGTTTATAAATTTTTTTTTCACTAAATACTCCACCTTTTAAATATAGTCTAAATATTAGTATTCATTATAGTTTAAACCCTAGTTGTTACTGTTTTCCAATATACATTAGGATAAGTGTTACATTGTTGTGAATGTGCAGGAAGACAATTAGGATTTTTGTATAAAAACGACTCTGCTTTATATTTTACATTTGGTTGAAGAGAATTTAATATTTCTTTTGACAGTGTAGAACAAACATCCTCACCACTACCGTATTCCACCATTTTACATACCTTTTTAGTAGTTTCAACTACTATTTTTACCACTTTTATTATTCCCCAAATCGCTTTTATCACAGGCCAAATACTATTTTGTGATTCAAGACTTAATTCATTTAATTCTGTCATACCTGCAGGTAAAGATTTTAATTCCTCATATATTACATTTTCATTATTTATTGGTGTTTGATATACAATTACCCCATCATTTCCATTTGATATTATTATCGTTGCTATATCATCTTCTATAAAATAACTCTCCACCATATCAAGACTGATTTCTTTATTTTCAACCTCATTTATTGTTTGAATAAATATATTGAATAATAATTCATCATCACTAGCAGCAAGTACTACTTGCGGATAAAAAGAAACTAAAGTTAATGCAAATACAACTAATGTAGTTAAAATTTTTTTCATAAATATTATCCTTTCTTTACTTGTTTATTTACAATTTACCAAGGACAGTGTACGAAATAGGAATATGCCCATCTCAATTGTATTATGATATATCATCCCCTTATCTTTCTTAATTATATTATACTATTAAGTGTAAAGTTATAAAACTTTTTTCATAAACAAGTTATCCTTGAAAGTAAGTAAATTATCCCATATCAACAAACAATATTTTATACATTAAATTAATGTGTTACAATATAATAAGATGCTTTTTTATGGTTGCTTTAAAAAATTCAAAAATCCAATTAAGAATAGGCAAGTAGATACAATATTAAAATAAATTTTATACCCTATACTATTTTTTAGTAATCCATTGAACTATTTTATTTGTAGATATTCTTTATTAAATTATTTTTTCATCTTTGTATAATGGATTTTTTAGTATTAAAATCAAAAATAATTTTATTAACCTTATCTTTAACATAACTATATTTTTCAGATTTAGAAATCATATTATTGTATCTCGAACATTTAAATGTGTATTTTTTATTGAAGTTATATCATTTTCAATTAATAATTTATTTTTATCTAATGGTTTTTTAAAGAATATATTCATCTTTTGATGCTAGTATATATTTAGATCCAGTTAAATATATATTAGCATCAATTATATTTTTTATAAATACTAGTTATTTGGTAAGCGCCAAATAAAATAGTAGATAGAAATAAAATAAATCATGATGATAGGTTATTATGGATATAACCACATAGAAGGTATAACTAACGCATACTGTTGGGCAC
>OFGM01000860.1_pt1 | contig 22913 bp, 18 predicted proteins | sample 1521741 | NCBI WGS metagenome assembly OFGM01 (sample SAMEA3504079, study PRJEB24116) | mouse gut metagenome | biome: mouse gut; feature: mouse-associated habitat; material: faeces | place: Denmark | collected 2011
GACGGGGTGACCGAAACATATTCAAGGAATACACCGCCCACTGCCGCTACAAAGGCAAACCACACGCCGGACTGCGAAAACGCCGTCTAACAGAACTTGCCGCACTTTTCATTCCATAAATTTTTGAAAGCATCTGCCTGAGTTTGGGCAGGTGCTTTCTTCGTTTCTATTCAGAATGTCAATAATTTTGAGTAAATTTGCACTTTGAAATCAAGGCATTATCATGTTACAACAAAAAATATATAATCTAATCAACCGTGATCGAAAAGGAATGTGGGCGAGTCGAATTTACGACTGGTATATGCTTGTTATTATTATAGCAAGTATTGTTCCGTTGATGTTCATAGAGGACTATCCTGTATTCAGAATTATTGAAATTATAACGGTTATTGCTTTTATAATAGATTATGTATTTCTATATCTATTTACAGAGTATTTTAATATATATTATTTTATTTCGGCTATATTATCATTTAGTATTTCAGTTATCTTTAATTATATTGCTAGCATTATTTGGGTGTTTGATGTAGATGGTGAAAAGAGCAAAATAAAAAATTTTATAGTTTTTATTGCTCTAAGTGTAGCTGGATTAGGAATCAATCAGGTAATAATGTGGTATGGTGTTGAGGTAATTTCTTTATACTATATGTATGTAAAATTAATTGCAACAATAATTGTTATGATTTTTAATTTTATTACTAGAAAAATATTTTTGGAATAGCAAGTGTTTAAATTTTTACGAAATAGCTCCCTCGTTTTATAATTGAGGGGATTTTTTGTAAGCGATAAATAAAATAGTGAATTCTCAATTATGATTAAAAATTCAATTTTCCGAAATCCCTTGATTTTTCAAGGCTTACCGCCTATCAAATGTTCAAACCTTATGTATTTTCCCTTGTTTTTGCCCTTATGAGCCGAAACAAGGGAAATTTTTATGCTTCGCCCACAACCCTGTCCAAGAGCCTTGCGGAAGTTCGCTTTGCTTCTCTGGTAGAGTGGGCGTAGATGTTCATTGTGGTACTGACATCAGAGTGTCCAAGAAGTTCCTGCACATCTTTTGGCTTTGCACCGCCCGAAAGCAGATTGCTTGTGTAGGTATGGCGGAGTGTGTGGAAATGAAAGTCCTCCAATCCTTCAACCTCTGCCTTTGCCTTGCGGCAAATCTGACCGACTGCACTTGCAGAAACAAAAGCACCGTCCTCCTTTAAGCAGACAAAGGATAATTCCCTGTCATTTTCGGGCGTTTCCTGCGTTCTTTGCAGACTGTAAACCTCATAATAAGTACGACCTTTTTCTTTGACCGTCTTACAGTAATTCAGATGATACAGTTCGCCATAACGGAAACGGTTTTTATGCTGTTCTGTTTTTGCTTTTCGTAAGATGTCTGCCAATGTGTCGCAGAAATCAACGGTACGGACTTTACTGCGTTTTGTTGTGCCGACTTCGTGCTTATGCCTTGTGCCATTGTACCGCATACTGCGTCTTACAGTTAGATACTGCTCGTCAAGGTTGATGTCCTGCCAAGTCAGACCACAGACCTCTCCGATACGCAAGCCTGCATAATAGGCTATCTGCACCGCAAGCAGAGCAGGGTGTTTCTTTGCAATTAAGAAGTCCGTCAGTTTTTGGTATTCCTCGTGTGTAATGGTAGGAATAGGGGCAACATCTTCTTCGCTGTCCGAGAAAATATCGGTTTCCTCTTTTCTGCCACGCAGTTTCACATACTGCATCGGGTTAAAGGTTATCAGCCTTTTCGGAAATACAGCAAAACGAAATGAATTTTGCAGCACCGCCGAGAATTGCAGCATATAGCCTTTGCTCATCGGTTTTGAAGTTGTACCGTCAGGGTTTACCCCTCCGTAACTCATAAGGTCGATAAACGCCTGTAAATGGTCGGCGGTCACGGTTTTCAGTTTTCGGCTGCCAATGGGATATTTCTTAATCTTTTTGACTGCCGCCATATATGCCATAACCGTACCGTTGCTAAGACTGCCGGGCTTCAGTTCTTCCTCTACCCACATATCCAGCATTTCTCCAACCGTGATGTTTTCGGCTTTCCCGACAAATTTCTTTTCCTCATAGTCAGCGATTGCTTTTCTGAGCAGGGCTTCTGTTTCAGACTTGCTTTCTGTTCCCACAAACTCTTTCTGTACTTTTCTGCCGCTTTCATCTTCGATGTAGAAGCGTGCGTACCACTTTTTACCTTTTTTTCTTACAGAACCTTTTGCCATAGATAAATTTCCCCTTTCTATCCGTGGCAATCGGGACTGTGACATATGGTGTGCGTAAAGTAATAGTGTCACTTATGCCGATGAATGTCAATCGGCATTTTCACTTGTCAAAGTGCCACGGAATTTTTCTTTTTCAGCAACCCTTTCTTCGGCTGCTGTCACTATCCCGAACAGGTCGCCCATCTTTACAGCGGTGCGTCCCTCATCGTAGATATGTAAAATCCCGTCTAAAAACTGTTTCATATCCTCGATAGGAAGTTCCATTTCTTTACGGTAAACCCTTTCCATAATCGCCCCTGACTCAATCGCATAGCGGCGTAAGGACTGCTTTAAGCCCTCGTCCTCCGCTACACGGTCAACCTCAGCCATAGCGTCTGCAAAGTGATAAGTCATAACCGTATAGAGGTCAATCATCTTTCCGAGGAATGTCGTGAGCAGTTGTTGGTGCGGTTCTCCCTTTACCACAGAAGAAACCGTATCAAGATATTTTTTGATATGTTCCTCCATATCCCTTGCACATAAAGTGCGGCTGCCATATTCCTTATCTTCGGAAAGTCCTGTCAGCCATTCGGGAGTGGTCAGGAGTGCTTCTGCCAGCCCGTTGATAATCATTGTGCGTTTCGGGTCTACTCCGTCCGCTTCATATCTTTGAATGGTAGACTTGTTTACCCCGACACGCTTGCCAAGTTCGGGCATTGTTAAGTTTAATTCTGTTCGGCGTTCTTTTACTCGTTCACCGACCTGTTTTGCGGTGAATGTAATTTCTTTTTTCAAGGTTTTCACCTCCTATTGCTGATAGTATAGCATGGAAAAACTTGTTTTGCAACTGTAAATTTAATAATAGGCAAAAATATTTCTTAATAAGTTGCAAAATGAGTTGACAAGAGATAGCAAAATAAGTACAATTACAGATACATAGTTGCAAAATGCGTATTTTGAAAGGAGGTTGATAAAATGAGCAACATCAAAATGGGTTTAACCATAGAAGAAGCAGCAGAATGTACGGGTATCGGAAGAAATACAATGCGTAAGTTGGTAGACTGGGGCAAGTTGCCTGTCCTCAAGGTCGGCAGAAAAGCGATTATCCGCAGGGATACTTTAGAGCGATTTATGAGCGTCAATCAGGGAAGAAACCTGCTCAATGAAAATGATGTCCGCAAAGTAGAATAAGCATTCTCCAAGCCCTCGGCGTTTGAGAGCGAAATACACCCCTCGCACAAATCTTCGATTTGTACTCTGGGTATTTCGCCCTTGCAGGGGGCACTGTATCACAGCTTCGGACAAAGCACCGCCGCTATGATACAGAAGAAAACAGCCCTCTGTTTTCTTCGCTGTCCGTCTGCTTACGCCGCCGAAACAGCGGCAACCGAACAATCGGTTGCAAAAAGAGTATGCCCGTCACGGGAGGAAGGAGTATATGGCAAGACACTCATTTTTACAGATGTCGAAGCTACACAATGTCAAGGGAAGAATATCCTATATCACAAGCCACGCAAGGCAGGAAAACCTTTATGCCACCTACCACACCGCCGACAATGAATTTTGGAGTAGCCTTGCAAGGGAAAGCCAGCAGGAGTTTAAGCGGAGCGGCACAGAGGGGAAATGTATCGAAGCAAGGGAATTGATTATCGCCCTGCCCGAAGTTTATACAAGATACGAGCCGCAGGAAGTCCTTGAAGATTTTACGGAGGAGTTCCGCAAGAGATACGGTGTGGAGTGCGTGTCAGCCCTCCACCACAACAAACGCAAAACCAATTATCATATCCATCTTATCTTCAGCGAAAGAAAACTGCTTCCTGAGCCTGACATCAAGATAGCCACACGCAGCGTGTTCTATGATGAAACGGGAAAAAGGGTACGCACCAAGAAAGAAATCACAGGGGAGGACGGGCAGATACGAAAAGGCTGCACCGTCATTAAAAAGGGCGAGGTTTACGAAAGCCACCTCTTTACCGTGAAAGATGATAAATTCAAAAGCGAGCCTTTTCTTCGGGAGGTAAAGGAGATTTACACCGACCTTATCAATCGGCATATCTCCGATCCCGAACAGCAGTTAAAGGTATTTGATAAGAACAGCGTTTATCTTCCCACCAAGAAAATCGGCAAGAACAATCCCAAAGCCGCCAAGATTGAAGCGGACAACACCGCAAGGCAGGAATGGAACAGGACAGCGGATATGGCGTTGTTATCAGGTATTTCCGAAGCAAAGATTTTAGAAGTCAAGCAGACCGAAATACACGAAAAAGCAAGCCAATCTATCAAAAGCAAAGGCTGGCTGCCGAATCTATTCCGTGGGATTGTGGCAAGGGCAAAAGATTTTCTGCAAAACCTTATTCGAGAAAAAGATATGCCGCCCAAGCCTACGCTTGATATTGATATGGCAGAGTTCCGCCATATGCGAAACCTGATGATAAAGTTGCAGGATAAGGCGGTAAAAATTAAAAACTTGCAGGACAAAGTTCTGCCACAGTTGAAACAGCAGCTTGCCGAAACAAAGGGGCTTTTCAAAGGTAAAGAGCGAAAAGCGTTGGAGGCAAAAATCAAAGAAACCGAAGCCGAGATTGCCGACAGGTTAGATAAAATCCCCGATACGCTCAAAGCGGACGGTTATCCCGATGTGCAGGTGTTTATGCGGACTTTCCGAGAAATGGAAAGCGTTGTAGAACAGTACGACCGTGACCTTGCCGAGTGGGAATACCAAGTCAGCAGGAAACCGACAGTCGCCGCTAAAGAACAGCACAGACCGCCCGAAAAGCAGAGCGTGTTAAAACATCTGCGTGAGATACAGGAACGCAACAAGCAGCAACCGCCGCAAAGGCAGCGTAAGAAATCCATTGACAGAGATAGCCGATAGGCATTGAAAAACCGCCGTTATGGTTTTACTCATAGCGGCGGCGTATATAATCATACTCTATTAAAAGATACCGAAAAAAATGTACATTCCCTTTTCTTTATTTAACTCTGATTCCAAACTATAAAACCATTATTCAAATTCCCGTAATCGCTCAACGATAGAACGATTTCTTACAAGCTTTTTGTAAGTAATTAGTGGTGTCAGAATACATATCATCATTATAAGCAAAATTGCATATATCAATGGAAATATAGGCAGCATGAAAGGTATTTTCATGTAATTCATAGATTGAAAAACAAAGTAGGTAATACCTATTCCGATTGTCAGCGTGATAAAAACCGAACCGGCTGCATATAAAATTCCTTCCCGAATCAGTAATTTTCTTATTTGTTTTCTTGACATACCTACGCTTTCCATAATTGAAAAAGTCAACTTTCTATTTTGCATACTACTTGCCATTGTATTGATATAGTTCAACATACCCACCAACAACAAAAGAAGAGAAATTGCCGTACCTATTTCATACATACCACTTTGCGAATCCTGAATTATTTTCATATCATCATATTTTGAAAGGCAAATCAAATCTGAACTGTATGAACTTGATTCAATAATGTTTTTTATTTTATTTTCTGTTTCCACTTCGTAGGATTGTTCGTATTTAATATTGAGACTTAAAATATATGGATTCGCAGTTAAACTTTCCATATACTTTTCACTGATAATCAGATTTGCCCCGATATTCGCAGTTGCTCCATAATAGTCTCCATAATTGACAGCTCCAATTACAATTTCCTGTTTCTCCGTACCAATGAAAAACGGTATGGTACTGCCTATCCATTTTTCTGGTATTTCAAACCCTGCATATTGCAAAATTGCCGTTTTCCCATTCAAAAAATCCTGCTTATCTATAATATTTCCAAGTGTATCATTCAAATAATCAAACTCTGATTCGTCAATTCCCTTTATCATACCATAATATTTTTCAGGGTTTTGTTGATATTCCAAAGCTGTTTCGGAGTATGACAAATATGGTTTTAATTCCGTATAACTTTTTATCCAAAAATCAGAAAAAGAATTCTTGCAATATGGGAAAGTAACAGGAACTCCCTTCACAGCATGAACCTCTTTTATAGCCTCTGTTTCTTCTATATCAGATACAAATTTATCATCAATAGCAGCTTGTAAAGAGGATATATCGTCTGTTATCTGCGTATCATTATATACAATAAAATCAGCGTTCCAATAGTTGGGATATACCGTTCGTTTGCCCTGACTATCAATGAGTGTAGTTAAGCAGAAAAATACAATTAAACTTGTTGCAAGCGATAGAAAAACAACAATAGTTCTTTTTTTGTTTTTTCTAAGCTGATTTATCGCCATGTACCAATACAAATTGCCCTTGCAAATTTTCTTTGTATAGGCAATTTCAATGTTATCCCTGTATTTGGTGGCTTCAACAGGCGTTACATCCGTAGCAATATGAATCGGAGTTCTAACACCGCATAGTACTGCAATTCCTGATACTAACGCACTCAGCACCAACACTTCTGGATAAAAATGTACCCCCGTATTTCCTAATGAAATTCCAAGAACTTTTATTACATGAGGAATAAGAGTCAAGGAAATTGTTACACCCAGAATTATTCCTGCAATAATCCCTGTCACTCCTACAACTGCTATTTGCTTTTTGATAAGTTGAACCAACTGTCTTTTTGTCATCCCTAATGTTTGCAACAATCCATAATATCTGATTTTCCCAGAAACCGATAGATAAAGAATATTGTAAATCAGCAAATATGCACTCAAACAAATAATAAAACCAAGTCCGAATACGGCAAGCAAGATTGTCAAAGATTTTTCAATATAATCGGTAGCTTGAAAAACCTGTGCTGACGATAGTTTGAGGCTATCTTTTAGATTTTCGATTGTTTTTTCTGTGACATAATTGCTCTTAAACTTCGCTTGTAAAATTCCACTTGATTCTAAATCATAACCTGTCTGCTTGTAAAAATCTTCCGAAACATAGAAATTTTCTTTATCTGTGCCGTAGCCTTTCCAAATTCCGCTGATAACAAAAACTTTTGTATGAATACCTGTATTATCTTCATAAGTTATCGAAAGATTATCGCCAATCTCCAAAGAACTTTTTCCACATTCGGCAAGAACTTCTTCTGTAGCTAACAGTTCATTTTCTTTCTGTGGATAGTGTCCGTCCATTTCGGTTCTTACGGGGCTTTTTTGACTTTCCCAATATGTTTCATCTCCCCAAAGGAAAGCAGCGTTAACTGTACTATCCATATCACTGCTTTTTACATTTCCGCAATAAGACAGCACACCGACTGTTTCAATCTTGGAATTGTTGATAAGAGTTTCTTTCTGATTTGCCGTAAATCCGTTCATAATAACAATGTCCCATTCTGAACCATATAGACGAGAATTTTGTAATCTGCTTAAGTCCAAATAAGTTAATCCTACAGTAAAAACAGAAAAAAGCATAAATGCAGACAACATAATCGTAACAAATAGAATGGAAAATTGACGCTTATTTGTTCGCACTGTGTTTTTAGCTAATTTGTTTATTATCTGACGATTATTGTTTGCTAACATCAGAATCACTTCCTCCCACTAATTTTCCATCTTGTAATCTAACTATTCTATCTGCCATTTGTGCAATATCCAAATCGTGTGTAATGACAATTAGTGTTTGCTGATATTCTCTTGCAACAATTTTTAAAAGTCCTATAACATCATGGCTGGAAGATGTATCAAGATTGCCAGTTGGCTCATCTGCAAGGATAATGGCAGGTTTAGTCGCTAATGCTCTTGCGATAGCAACCCTCTGTTGCTCTCCGCCAGATAGCATAGAGGGAAACATTTCTGTTTTATCTGCAATGTGAAGTGTTTTCAGCAATTCTTGTACAAATTCTTTATCAGCTTTAACTCCGTCAAGTTCTAATGGAAACAATATATTATCATACACATTTAAATCTGGAATCAGATTATATTGTTGAAAAATAAAACCTATTTTTCTTCTTCTAAAAAGAGCAAGTTGCTCCTGATTCATTTCCGATAGATTTATACCATCTACAATTACTGATCCAGATGTAGGAGAATCGAGACCTCCCAACATATGAAGAAGAGTGCTTTTTCCACAACCAGATTTTCCTATAATAGAAACAAACTCCCGTTCCTTTACTTCAAAATCCACTCCGTTTAAAGCAACTACGGTATGAGTACCGACTTCATAATGCTTTTTTAAAGACTTTGTTTTTACAATGATATTTTCCATAGTCATTCCTCCGTTTCTGTTTTTATCATAGAATAGAAAAATCACAAACTGTTCACAAAAAGAAAAAATCACAAAACTGTGATTTTTCCATGCGGTCTAATTAGGGAAATATAAATGAAAAGTACTTCCTTTTCCTGATTCTGATTCAACTTCAATATATCCTTTTTGCATACAGATAATTTCTCGTGCCAGATATAATCCAATACCTACACCCTCTGTATTATGAACATCTGGCTCACGGTAAAAACGGTTGAATATCATTCCCTGTCTTTCTAAAGGAATCCCTTTTCCCGTATCGGTAATGCTAATTTTTGTGAAAATGGTTTCTTTGTTTACGACTATGTTGATACTGCCATTTACGCTCGTATATTTAACTGCATTATCAAGAATATTAAAAATAGCTTCTGCTGTCCACTTTTTGTCATGCTCAAGTTGAAGTGTTTCATCATATGTAACATGAATCTGAATGTTTTTCTTATCTGCTTTTGGAACAACTGCTCCAATCGCCAATGCAAGAGTTTCTGCTATAAACTGTTTTGATTTCTGTATTTTGATTGTTCCAGTTTCCAATCGTGACATTTTTATCATGTTTTGAAGAAGAAAATCCAATTTATCCACTTGCTTGCTCATTTTTATTAAATGCTCTGTGCTTTCTGATTTATTTACTTTGTCGAAAAGCATTTCTTGATATAATTTAATATTCGCAAGAGGTGTTTTGGTTTGATGGGATATGTCAGAAACTAACTCTTTTAAATTTTCTTTTTCTTTGAACAGTTCTTGATTTTTATGCGTATACATATCAGAAATACGACATAGCTTTTCATAAACCATGCCCCATAAGTCATCTTGTTCACAGATTGTTTTGTTTAAATTTCTGCTGTTTAATAACTCATTTAAACTATTTTCTAATTTTTCTGTAAAGTCATAAATATCGTGTTTCAGACAGCGATTTTTCCATAATAGACTTATAATAATCCCTATGAACAACACAATAATAAGAATGTAAATTATTTCCATATATATCCCATTCCGTATATGTTTGAAATATAACTATGTTTGTCTGTTTCAATTTTCTTTCGCAAACGGTTAATGTTGACTGCAAGAGTATGCTTATCCATAAATTCAATTCCTTCTTCCCATAAGGAATCCAACAAAACAGAATAAGTTAGTAATTGTCCTTTATTATCAATCAATTTTTTCAAAATACGGTATTCGGTAGGCGTAATAGGACAACTTTTTTCTTCAATCTGTACAACTCCTAATTCAAAATCAATCTTTAGAAAACCGTCATCGTATATGTTTGTTTTTTTAACTTCCCTTGACAATATAATGGATATTTTCTTTAACAAAATTTTCATGGAGAAGGGCTTTGTCACATAGTCATCTGCTCCTATTTCATAACCATTTAGAATATCTTCTTCTAAATCTCGTGCAGAAAGAAACAATATCGAAACATTATTTCGTGCTTTTATCCATTTACAAAAATGAAATCCGTCGCCATCAGGCAAATTTATATCTAATATTGCTAAATCAAAGGTATGATTGATTGCGATAGCTTGTCCGTCTTTACAAGTATAAGCATTATATACACGATAGTTTTCTTTTTGTAAAGCTGTGCAAATCGTTTGATTTAATTCTAAATCGTCTTCAAGTACAAGAATTGTATAAATAAGTCATCTCTCCTCTGCATAAATAACTATGCCTCATTTAATGTCTATATTATAAACAATTAAAATGGCAGTATCAAGATTTTTATACCTTTGTATACCTTTGGAACAGAGTATTTCCATTTTGTTGGTCTTATCCTAATTAAAACATATAGATACTGTTATTCTTCTATGTTAAATCACACATAAAAAGAGCAACTATGCTTATTAGCTATAATTGCTCTTTCCGTAATTGCTTAAATATAGATGATTTCAGTGCAAACTATTTCTCTTGCCCTTGCTTGTATCTCGTTCATTCTTCCAATCCACAACATCGGGTTTTCTGCTTTGAGTTGTTCGGTCACACCCTCCTTATCAGCCATTTGCTCAACTAATCGAAACATCATTTCCGTTGCCTGTTCGTCAATATCAGCAAGATAACAGTTCAATTTTCCGCTTGTGAGAAGCGTGGTATAAACTGCCCGTTTATGTTCCTGCAAATAGTGTTTGTGTCGCTGCCCCCATAAGCCGATAGGCTTGTGTCTTTTTTCGGCTGGTAAAGTAAGGCAAGGAATATAATAATCTCCTTGCAGTTCATACCAAAGACCGTTGCTTTCATCATAAATATACTTGTCCATTAAAAAATCCTCCGTTATAATATATTCGCACATACATCACATTTCCCCGATTGCCACACTTTGTTATATCTTGTTATGAGATTTTCTTGCCCTTGCATTTGCCCTTATGAGCAAGGAGGGAAAGAGTAAACTTGTGTGTAACCGTATAAAGAGATAAGGCGAACACATTGCGATAAATCCTTTATTTTCAAGGCTTTTGGAGGATTTTATGGTTTTCAAATCCCAATTTATCGAATAGCTGCCTTTTATGAGAGGTCTCCCATTTGTATATTTTGACAGAAGAGTTGAATAAAGGATAGTTGGCAATACTTATTTTTAACAAGGATAGTTTTGATATATCGAAAGAACAAAAAATGATACGATTGATAAAATTTTGAAAATCATGGAAGATCATTTTAGTTTTATAAATAATAAAAATAAGGAGAGTGTACAATGAAAATAGAAAAGATTGATAAAAAAAGTATCTATTTTATCGAACTAATCAATTACGCAAGAACTTGCTCTTGGAGTGCAGGAGTTCATCTTGCAGATTTGTTGGAGAACGATTCCTTTATCGATTGGGAAAGCGCTTTTGCTGCTATTATCGATGAACATATTGTTGGTTTTTGTACCTTTATGAAAACTGATTATTATCCAAATAACAAATACTTTCCATGGATTAGCACTATTTTTGTGGACGAGAATTATAGAGGTAAACGCATCAGTGAACATATGATAGAAACAGTTATTCAGTATGCTAAAATCTTTCCATTCTCCTATGTATATATCCCCTCAGACAAAACGGGTTTTTATGAAAAATATGGTTTTGAGAAAATTGATGAATTGGAGAATTATGGAGGAAATGTTGATTCTATTTTTGTGAAAGCAATTTAATCCCAAATATTATGGTTTTTTCCTAAGAAAAACCTCCAATAAAAGATTACAGAACTATCAAAGAAAAACAGATAAGCAGCATACAGAAAAAACTTGCAATCACAGAGATAAAGGGACGAGATAATTCGCCCCTTCTTAAAGTTACAAAGATAAAAATATCAATTTTATCTACAATTATATTTAATCCGTAATCCTATAGTCAAATCGGATATTCGCAATCCGCTTCGCTACTTGCTCATAACCTCATAGCTGCTATCGCAGCTTTTCCGTGGGAGTCTGCACTCCCACGGAAACAAGGAAGTCCCAACCCACCGCTTTCGCCTTGGCGGCTTAGAAGCGGAGGACTTCCTTGATGAGGTTAAAAATACGAAATAATTACACAAATAAATATTCTATCCTTCCCTACTATTACTCACACTTTCACTTATTATATCAAGCAAAAATGCTCTGCAACTATCTTAACCGTTTCCTCTACACTTCTTCCATTATCTCGTTCCAGCCAAAAATAATCACTTTTCTTGATTGCTTGATAATTTTTCTCATTCAATGTCCTTAAAGTTTCATTGCATGTTGTCTTTGCTGACTCGAAATCAGTTGCACTGTAAATAAAATCGCTAAAGTCCTGATGGTCTGCTCTACTACAATAATCATCAGTCAAATCATTAGGTTCTTTAATCATAAACACAATTCTATCTGAATCAGTTATCCATTTTGCCTCATCAATTGTAAGATGACAATCACAAATAACAGGTTCACTCTGCGATAACCTGATCAAGTCCAACACTACAAAATCAAGCTGTTCCCTTGTATTTTCAATCAACCAATTTCTGTATTCCTCCACGCTTCTTCCAAAAAACTCATCCGCATCCTTAAATCTCTTATTCATCGAAGGCTGATATCTGATGTCTGACATCTGTTGGTGAACAGAAAACCGTTCGTCAATGTCATATACTAAAATATTATACTTTTGTCCTAAAGCTCTGGAAACTGTTGTTTTGCCCCCACAAGGTGTACCTGTAACAAAATATACATTTTTTAAATATTCTCTAATAACATTATCTTGAAATATCATTTTTTATTCTCCTTGATTAAATAGTTTTATTATCAAATGATACAAGCATGAAACTATTAATCAAAAATCTCATGCCTATTAGATATTTCTTAATCTTAAAAATGCTACCATTACAATTTCCTCCTTCGGCATAAAAATAGGAATTTTATTCCATTGCCTATTATAACAAATAAATACCAACTATTCAACTCGTATTTTGAATGAAACAATATACCATAATAATCTCTCAGAACAGCCAAAAAAGCAGCTCTGTTAGGGTACTATTCTAAAAGAAACCCCTTGGAAGATGTTGGCACTTAGCAAACAGCCCAAAAGGGCTGTGAGCTTAGTACCATTACGTCTGGAACAGAGCGAAAGCGCGGTTTTATTGGAATAGTACCCTGACAGAGCGGAAACCCATCTCTCCATCTAAAAAACTAATATTCATACCCTTTTTATTTCATATAATATTGTGCCTGTGCATTCCAAAGTTCATAATACTTTTCTTCTGTTTGCTGAACCAAATCATCATGACTTCCCTTTTGTACTAACTTTCCTTCATGAATTACCAATATCGTATCACAAAATCGACAACTTGATAACCTGTGGGAAATATAAACTGCTGTTTTTCCCTCTACTAATGTATGAAATTTTTCATAAATTTCCTGTTCCGCAATAGGATCTAACGCTGCTGTTGGCTCATCTAAAATAATAATAGATGCATTTCGATATAAAGCCCTAGCTATCGCAATTTTCTGTGCCTCTCCTCCCGAAACTTCGACCCCTTCTTCCTCAAAATCCCGATATAATGATGTTTCTAATCCCTTTTCTAATCTCTTTAATCTATCTTCAAATCCTACCTTTACTAAAGCTTCTCTTGCCTTCTCTTTCTCATAACTTTCTGCCGCTGCCACATTCTCCCCTAAGGTAAACGCAAATAATTTAAAATCCTGAAAAACAATAGAAAGCAATTCTAAATATTCCTTCTCCGAAAAAGTTCGGATATCCACCCCATTTAATAAAATCTCTCCCTCTGTAGGATCATATAAACGGCATAATAGTTTAATTAATGTGGTCTTCCCTGATCCATTTGTACCCACTACCGCAATATGTTCTCCACTCTTTATTTTTAAAGATACATTCCGCAGTGCCCATCTATCCGTTTTAGGATACTGAAAAGAAACATTTCTAAACTCTATTTCATACTGCCCTGCTTTTTTCACAGAATTATTTTCATCTCTTTTTAACTTAGGCAAATGAAATAATTTTAAAACAGCATCTAACCTCGCACAAGAAATAGAAAAATCCCCCATTCTAAAAATTAGATTAGAAATACTGCTAATAAATTGTTCCACTACCCCTACTGTAAATACTACACTTCCGATTCCAATCATACCCGATAGTGCATATATACCAACTGCAGAAAAAACTATCCCACTTATAATAGCAGAAGACGCACTGCTGATAGCCCCCGGCAAAGTAGTTACTTTATTACTCTTTCTACAATATTCCGTATAACTTTGTTCCATCTTTTCCATCTCATCTATGACTAATTTATCAATCTCATAAACACGAACATCTTTTCCTAAAGAATAATTATGCACTACTTCTTCAGCTAAATACATACTCGCTCTATTATCACTGACCACTTTTTCTGTCATTTCAGGAATACTTTTTTCTGCTTTTTTCTGTAATTTTCTTACTATCCAAATAGACAGACATATAAATAAGATTAATAAAACAAACATCCAAGGAGTAGCCTGCCCCTCTTTTTCTCTTATAGAGAATATAATTTGCACAAATAAAGTAACAAAAGAAACAAATGCTATTCCAATAGATAAACATGCCTGAAAAATTCCTGCAATTCTTCCGGGCATTCCAGTAAAAGCTCCCGTATTCTCATCATTATACCGAATATTCTGTCGTAAATTAATAAAATCAGAATCTTCTAAATAGGGATAATCTATAGTAAAAATTTTCTCTGTTTTCATCCAACTATATTTATTAGAAAAATGATAACTTCTCATTCCCTTGAAATAATTTAAAATAGATGTCACAAGAAGAATAAAAGCATTTAATAAAACAGTGATGATAATATAGAAAATAATCGTTTCTTTCCCTTGTTTTTTCGACAAGGCATCCAAAATCAATGCTGGCATCCCTATATTAATATAAGGTAAAAATGTTTCTATTACAGCAGATATCAAAAATAATGGCAAGATCTTTCCATCTACCTTATGAATCAATCGAATAATCTGATACTTTTTCCCCGTTTTTTCCTGTTTTCTCTTATCCATTTTTCTCAACTCCCCCCTGATAATAGCTGCTTTGAATATCAAACATCTGTGCATAACTTCCATTTTGATTCATTAATTCTTCATGACTTCCCATTTCTGCAATCTTCCCTTTTTCCAAAAACAAAATTCTATCACAAAAATAGGTACTCGCTAACCGGTGGGAAATAAAAATAGAAGTTTTTCTTTCTGTCAGCTCATTATATTGCAAATACAACTTACTTTCCGCAATCGGATCTAACGCCGCCGTCGGCTCATCTAAAACTAAAATAGGCGCATCTTTATAAATAGCCCGTGCCAATAATAATTTCTGACTTTCCCCTCCAGATAATTCGATCCCATTCTCATATGCCGCTTTTACCATTTTCTCCTCTATATCAGGAAGCCTTTCTTTTAATCCTGCTATCTCTAGACATTTTCTCACTCTTTCTTTATCAATCTTATCTTCTTTTACCATCGCCACATTTTGCGCTACAGAAAATGGCAATATCATAATATCCTGAAATACAGCGGAATATAATTGATATGCTTTTTTTCTATTCCATTTATCAAACGGAATATCATTAATTAAAATCCTCCCTTTCGTAGGCTGATAAAATCCACAGAGCAGCTTTATTAAAGTCGTCTTTCCTGCTCCATTAGAACCCACTAATGCTATCTTTTCCCCTTTTTTTACAGTAAAATTTATATCACTTAATATTTCTTTCTCTTGATTTGGATAATGGAAAGATACATGTTCAAATGTGATACTAGGAGGAATATCCTTCATTTCTAATAATGAAATATCTTCTCCTCCCTCTGTTTCTTTCTCCATCTCCAAAAAATCCCTTAATATGCACATATCTAAGCTGCTTTTCTTCAAATCGGTCAAACCATTCATCATTCGATTCACATATCCCGAAAATTGAGAAATTGCTCCAAAATAGAGCATAAAATCACCCAGACTAATCTGTCCATTGAGCACAGAATAGGAAATCCAGCCTAACGCTAATCCATTTTGAATCAATAACATAAAGATATCAAATGCCTGTCTTCCAAACTGCCGATTCATCACACGTTTCAACCAGATAAAACGCTCTACTATCTGCTCATCTAACACTCTTTTGAACCAATCTGCACAAGAATATACTCTTATATCCTTTCCCTTCGCGTTATCTGTCAGATTTCTATGTATATAACTAATCTTTTTATCAATCCCTGCCCACTTATCTCTATTCCTATGTTCATATACAGCCACTTTATTAGCGATCACAGAACCAGAAAATGATGTTATAATCAAAATACCTAAGATAAAAGGATTCAATGTCACCAAAATAAAACTAAAAACCACAAAGCTCAATATCTGATTCAGCATATTCTTAGAACCAATCGCCAATCCATTTAACCCTACCTTAACATTTCCTGTATATACAATTCCTGCCGCTTGTTCCATTTTCACTTGTATGACAGGATCTTCTACTTTAGAATATGCACAAGACATTACAATCTTCTCCACTTCATGAATAAAATGATTCCTATTTATGTCCTGTATCACACTAAACTCAGCCTCAGTTCTAACCTGTACAAAATTAAGAATAGCTATAGTAATAGAGATAGCACCTATCACGATTAATAATGTACTACTTTTCCACCCTTGTTCAATTCCATCTAAAGTGATTTTAGGAAGATATACTCCTAATACAGATATCATAACTCCTGATAATGCGGAAATAGATGTAAATAAAAAAATATTTCTATTATACTTCCACATATGTTTCATTAAATATATTAGATTTTGCGGTAAACTATAGCTTGGCTTTCTCATATCACTTGACATTCTCTCTTCCCCCTTGTTCTTTTAAATAATAAAATAATTATTTGTTACAATTCAACCTATCTGAAAGTCAAAGGTTCGCTACAGCAAAGAAGTATTCCAACGAAGCCACTCTCCCACTCCGTTCCAGACGTAACGGACACTAAATTCCCGGCGCGTAATCACACCGCTCATTAAATGCCGACGTCTTCCAAGGGGCTTCTTTTGGAATACTTCCTTGCCTTCTCTAATTTGTTAGCTGTTCTACTTTTGAAAAAAATTTTTCATGATAATAGAATAGAAAGGCTAAAATATAACAATTATTTTTTAATTTATACTATATTTCTTTGTCATTTATTATACTTATAAAAAATAAAAATATATAGTGAAAATTTACATAACTTTAAATTACATCTGTCATTTTTTAAAATAATTAACCTTACTTAATACTTCACATTTGTAACAATATCTTCACTCTAATAGATAAAAATTTTAATTCTTTCTATCAAAAAGCTACTTTTTTTTCTAAAACAGTAGAAAAAGTAGCTCAACAGGGGACTTTCCATTCCTTCTTAGAAGATATCAACATTTAATGAAATATATTGCAAAAGACTATGAATTTAGTATCGTTATGTCTAGAATAGTACGAAAACATAGTTTCATCAAAATTATTCTTTGTCAAAACGGAAACTTAGCTCTTCATATTTCCTAAATTTCTTTTTCTCTCATTAAAAAATTAATATTAATATACTTTCTATTTCACATAATCCTTTTTTCTCTTATATTGGTGCATAAAATTGACAAATAATTTATAAACCTTTTTTTCTATAATCTCGATATCTTATTATCAATAACTTATTTTTTCTAGTGTAAGTATTAATCTATCTTCTAAATTAAGCCACTCATTTATTAGTTCTATTATTTTCTGTCTATAATAAAATAATGTTTTATCTCCACTTTCCGCTATTAACACTACAAATTTTCTTAAATTAGAAATTAGTATATCTAATACTTTAATACTCTCAAAATAATGTTCCTTATCTTCCTCCATACACCATCTTAAAATTAAATGTTTAGAATAAACCATATGTGCTTCAAAATGATGGATAAAAAAACTACATTGTTCTTCTTCCTTCTTTTGTAACATTTCCATTAAAAGTATTAATGCTTTTCTTCCAATATATCTTGTTTCCTTTTCTGTTTCTGTATGATAATTATTTATAATGATTTTTATAATCTGTGAAAGCTTATTTATATACTTTAAATTCTTTTCTATTACACTTATATCCCTAATTTCACAAAATTCTCTACAAATTCTTAAAAAATATTCTTTATTCATTCTATAAATATTTCTTTTTTGATCATATGGTCTAATTTTACCTTTTCTAAAAACTGATGGACTATCTATAAAAAAATAATCATCTTCATCTTGTCCCACAATTCCTAAATTATGTTGAATATACTTTTTTTCTATATCTCCATTATACCAACAATATGGTTCTAATAAATTAAAATATGGTTTTACTACTGCTATTTTATTTTCTAATAAAATTTTATTTATAATCTCATCTGGCTTATTGGGTTTATCATATTTTCTAATGGAAAATAAATCCTTATACATTCTTAATGAATACAATCCTACCTCTCTTTTTCCCTCCCCCATTAAAAAGCTAATATTAATATCATCACAAAATGCAAACTTATATTTATCCGTTTTTTCTCTTAAAATAAAATATAAAAATTGTTCCCAACAATCTAGCGACGAACACATAAAATCTTCTTTTCCCATATTATCTATATGATAATATCTGTTCAAATAAAAGCTCATTCACTCCTCCTATAATATCATTAAATTATAAATATAAAATTTTATCTTTTAATATAAATGCTTTTTTTATTTCACATAATATTTGTCTATTCATTTCAAAGTTTATAATATTTTTTATCTGTTTGCTGAACTAAATCATCATGTCTTTCTATATGTACTAATTAACTTTTCTTTATTTTAAGTATAGTATTTTTAAGAAACTCTAAATATATTTTCTTTTCTAAATTTAAAATTATGTGATAACCTAAAAATGGAATAAACCTAGTAATACATTTTCTATTCCGAAAACTGTTTTATACATATCTGACAAAGTGTTTTTATATATTCTTTCTCATTCATTGATACGACAGGTAAAGAAAATGTATTACTAAGCAATTCCTTTAACTGTTTTGTTTCATTTTCAGAAATATATGAATATAATGTAGTTATTGTTGACCACCTAGATTTTATAGATAGAGGAGAAATAACTATTGCAATTACTTTTGATGGAAATAGTCCTTCTAAATAAGATATCGTTCTTTTTATATAATCAATAGGCACATCATTACAGACACACAAAATATATACATCTGCCTGACAACCTAGTAATACTTCATGTTGATATACAGGATAATCTGGTACTCCACCAGCCTGAAAAGGTACTGTTTGAGATTGTGTTCCAAATAAAATGATATCTGGATTTTCATTTTCAATTTGACCCATAATCTGGTTTACTGCATAAACAGAATCCATCCCTTTCACATATACAGCTCTTTCATGTCCTACAGGATAAACTGCATTCATATTAAATAATAATCCTGTTGGTTCTGTACCTAATTGTCCAATCTTATATCCTTGTTTTAATAATTCTCTTCTAAGTGCAAGTTGTATTGTATATTTTCCTTGACTACTTCCTGTTCCAACAACTCCAAGTACTGGTTTACCAATAACATACATTTTTTTGATCTTCTGTTTTGGTATAGGATCAATATGTGGTGTATAAACATTAATATTCTTTATTAATTCTTTTCTATCCCTAATATCTCTACAAGAAAAAATATTTTTATTATATTTACTACACTTATCTATAATATATGTTTCTAAATCTATTCCTATTGCTTCTGATAATAATGTAGTATGTCCTAATATTACAGTATCAAATTCTTCCGTCCAATCAAGAGCCATAATATCCCTAACACATAAATCTAAATCTATATTTTGTAATTCTCTTAATGTTTTTCCTATTTTTCCAGAATATTTTACATCATAATATCCTACAACTTTACAACAAAGTAAATCTTGATATCGTGCAATACTATGCATCTCCTTATTAAACGGAAAAACAATTGCCTTATCTATTTTAAATCCTATCTCTTGTTTAGAATAAGAAATACATCTTTCTACATCATATGACATTTCATTTAATTTTTTCTTTACTTCCTCAAAAGATAATTTTTCTTTTAAAAGTATTTGAGCAATCCATCCTGTAAATTGTGGAGTTAAAAAACTATTTCCAGAAACTGTTTCTCTTGTTCCATTTAACCAAGGTATCCTTTGTTCTATATGCCCACCTTGATAATTAACTAATGAATTTTCTATATGCTTAAATTTTTTTCCTCTTTTATTAGTTCGTACTCCATCAATACCTATTACACAATCAAACGCTGCTGGATATGAAATTGCCCCCTCATTATCAAAAGCTGCAACAATAATAACACCTTTATTTTTTAACAATTCACATATTTCTTTTAATTCAGATATATTTTCACAGCATACTACTCCTGCACTAATATTAATTAAATCACAAGTAATATTTTCATATATATACTTTAAACTGGCAATTAATACCGATGTACCATTTACTATACCATTTCGCACTATTTTTATTGGAACAATTTCACACTCGGGTACAATTTTATAAATAATAGAAGCTACGGCTGTTCCATGACCAATATCATCTACACTATCATTTAATGTTATTATTCCTTCATTGTCTAAATAAAATTCTAATCCTCCCTTAAAATTCATATTTCTTGCTACTGGACTCAGTGGATCTAATCCTGTATCTAAAATTATTATTTTTATTTTTTCTTTCTCTGCCATGTTATATCTCCTAAATTATTATTAAATAAAAATTTTGTATATTTAATAAATCAGATAATATTTAAATGATATGTATTAACTTTTTTTAAAACATTAATATTTATTAGTTAACAACAATCTACTCTTCCATCCCAAAAGAAAAGACGAATTTCACGCTGTAATTTTGTCTTTTTTAATAATTTCTTCATAAATCCTTCTCCTTTCATTACTTATTTTAGGTAATTATCAAACTCTAAAAGCTGCACAAATATTTATCAGTGAGTTTCATACTAACCTACTTATTTTTTTAATTATTTCAATCCTCTTCTGGTAGTAGAAAACAAACTAATTCCACATTGAAGGGTAGATTATTTCATAATTAGTGGAAAAAGTTATTATCTTCTATCTACAACTGCAATTAAATTTGACACTATAATAATTTTATTTATATATCAATTAAATACTATCTGACTTATTAAATATACAAAATTTTTTTAATAATATATCTTATGACCTATTTTACTCACTTTTATCTATTGTTTCTGGATCATTTAGTATATTTTCTATAAAATTTAAGAATTCTGTAAATGTTTTAGGAGGATTATTTATATACTTTACTGGTATATATATATTAAATACTTCTTCTAATCCTGTCATTATTGACATAAAGGATATAGAATCCATTTCTAATGGATCATCTTTATATTCTTCATCTATATATACCCCATTCTCTTCTAAAACCTGTACGGCTAACATTTTAGTGCTTTCATCAAAATTTTTCTTCACAAATATTTCCTCCTTATAAATATTTATTTAATCTAATTAAAATTTTAAACCTTTCATAACTTATGTTCTTATTTCTCATATCTATAGTTAATTATTTTTAATTTAAAAAATATAAATTTAACTCAAAATTATTCTTCTATATCTCTAATTTTCTTCTTTTGATATAAAATTTGTAAATGAGCTTGAATTAAGGATAGCAAATATTTATTACAAGACCATTCATTTTTAATATTCTTTTTATAAAAACAATGACCTCCCATACAATAAGGAAATATTACACAGTGTTGACATTGTTCACTAGGTATTGTACTAGGAACTAACCATTTTGCTAACTTTGATTCATCTATAACTTCTCTGCCTGAATCTTCAATTTTACCGATAACACCTACCTCTGTATAATTAGGATTATACATAGCTATACTGCATTTATGTAAACTTCCATTATAATCAATAGCATAACCATTTTTACTATTTGCTTCACAATACCCTACAAATGGAGCAAATGAAGAAGCTTCTATAGAAACTAAACCTGATTCTGCTACTCTCTTATACCATTTTAAATATAATTTTCCCTCTTCTTCTGGAATCATAGAATCTGATATACGATTTCCACCCCAATTACGTACTGCTTGTAAAATTATATAAAATCTTTCATCTCCTTTAAAATATTTTGCTAACATTTCAAAGTATTCTTCTAAATAAGGCTCTAAATCAGGTGTTATATTACAGCGAATTCCAATCGAAAAATTATTAAAGGGAAGTTTTTGTATCTCTAATAAGTTATTAAATATTTTTTGAAAAGAATCCTGTTCTTTATAATGTGGTCTTGTCCTATTATGTTGTTCTTGCATTCCATCAACACATATTTGATACTCTCTAATTCTATATGATGTTAATGCTTTAAATGTATTTGTATCCAATAAATAAGCATTTGTACTCATAGAACCTAACATGGGAACTCTATTTTTCTTACACATCTCATGTATCTCTTTGCTCATTCTTAAAACACGTTCTTTACATAATAACGCTTCTCCTCCAAACCAATTAAAACGTAATTGTTTACAATAACATAATTTTCTATCTATAAACTTTAATACCTTCTTTTCAGTCAAATCATCCATATATTTAGGCTTAGGAGTTTCATAACAATATACACATCGAAGATTACAATCATTAGTTGGCATTATCTGAATTTTCAAAGTATCTGTTCCATATACAACCTCATTATGTTTCATAAGAACTATTTTTATTTCATCTACATCTTCTGGTATAATAAATTTATTATTAATCAATTTCTGCGCAATTTTATCATCATCTGCAATATCATATATCTTGTTTTTCTCAAAATAATATCCTATTTTCGGCACTAAAGAGCTATTTATTTTTATTTTATTTTGAGTAAGTAAATTAAAAATAAGCAAATCTCCATTTTCACATTTGTCAATATAATTATATAAAGATGCTTTATATTTCATCTCTATCCCTCCTAACCTTTATCAGTTGTAAAACTATATTTATATTTTTATTAATATATGAAAATATTATCATTTATTTTTATATTTGTCAA
>OFGM01000864.1_pt1 | contig 22743 bp, 10 predicted proteins | sample 1521741 | NCBI WGS metagenome assembly OFGM01 (sample SAMEA3504079, study PRJEB24116) | mouse gut metagenome | biome: mouse gut; feature: mouse-associated habitat; material: faeces | place: Denmark | collected 2011
CCGTAATCCTGCAGCCGTTACAAGACTCTGTAATTTCGGCCAACAATGTAGGGACGCACGGTCTGTGCGTCCGGCAATTGGTTGATAATCAATGTGCGTTTTAGGGACGCACAGACCGTGCGTCCCTACATCCCGAAGTTATGCAATACCTGCACGATAAAATAAAATTATAGCAAGGAAACAGTAAAACGAAATCCCGATATGCGAAAAAGATATGACATATTGACCCTGGTACTGATTGTGGTTGCCGCACTGGCATTCCGTGCCGACGCGTTGCCGCGTGCCGTCAACTATTCTTTCAACCAGATTGGCACCAACGAGGGGCTTTCATCTTCGTATATAAAGTCAATAACGCAGGATATCAACGGATTCATGTGGTTCGGTACCAAAAACGGCCTCAACCGCTATGACGGGAATAAGGTGAAACGTTTCGACTGCTATGATTTGGTCAACAAGCGCGGCAACAACAATATCGGTGCCCTTTATGCCACGTCCGACGGAGGCCTCTGGGTAGGTACCGACCGCGGCATCTACATATACGACCCGCAGAATGACACATTCACTTACCTCGGCACCAAGTCGCCCGACGGAGTCAGTGCCGACGACTGGGTGCAGGATATAATACCCGACCACCGCGGCAATGTATGGGCGCTTGTGCCCAACCAGGGTATATTCCGCTATTATGGCGACGATAAAGTGGACTATTATCCCATTATCCGGGATAAGGTCGGACATAAGGACTATCTTCCCGTATCGCTCTTTGTCGATAAGGATGATGTTGTCTACTCCGGTACCACGCGCAACGGTCTGTATTCCTACGACCGTACTACCAACAAATTCCGCAAGATGTCCGGATTCGATTCGCCCAACAACGAGACGATATTGCTCATACGCCAGACATTCGATGGAAATCTCGCTCTCTGCACCCCGTCGGGAAATATCTACCACTATCAGATAGCTACCGGCGACATGACTCATATCCCCATCGGTGAGGACCGTGACGTTTTCGCCCGTGCCATGATATGTGTGGACAACGAGATTTGGCTCGGCACCCAGAACGGCCTTTACGTCATCAACATGATTACCGGCAGCCGCACGAAACTTCAGGAAAGCAACGACGGCAAGAGCAATCTCTCCAACAGCACCATCTATACCCTCTATACCGACCGTGAAGGCAACGTATGGGTCGGCACGATGTACGGCGGCGTTAACTTCTTCCAGCGCAACGGTTTCCGTTTCGACCGGTACTCTTGCGGACAAAGTTCCACTTCGCTCGCCTCAAAGCGCATACGCGGATTGTCGGAGGATACCGAGGGTTTGATTTATATAGGCTCGGAAGATGCCGGTTTCACCACGTTCAACCCCCGCACCGGCAATTTCAACGTATTCAACGACAAGGATATAGCGTTGATGATTAAGAACTTCCGTGACACGGTGTATCTCGGGAAGGTCCGTACCGGAATGGACGTGATTGTCAATGGCAAAGTTGTCGAAAACCGGTTCACCGACCTGCACGGAGTCGACGAGCAGAACAGCGTATACTCTTTTCTCGTCGACGGACAGGGACAGAAGTGGGTCGGCTCGGACTGGGGGCTGTTCCGCGCCTATCCCGGCGCCCGCGATTTCACTATCGTGCCCGAGCTTGACCAGGCCTGGATTTTCGATATAATGCAGGATTCGAAAGGCATGATATGGTTTGCGACAATGGGCGGAGGTATATGGAAATTCAACCCCTCAAACGACAGATTCACCCATTATCCTTTTGATGAAAACGCCTCCAACGGCTTGCATACCAATTCCATCAGCGCCATCAAGGAAGACTCCAGAGGGAATATCTGGTTCTCGACCGACCGCGGCGGCCTCGTGCGCTACAATCCCGAAGGCGACAACTTTATAACCATCAACGAGAAGCAGGGGCTGCCCGACAATGTTGTCTACGACATACTCGAGGACTCCAAGGGCTTCCTGTGGTTCGGCACCAACCGCGGTCTCGTCAAATACCATCCCGAGACCGGACACGTCAAGGTGTTCACCACCGCCGACGGGCTCCTTTCCAACCAGTTCAACTACCACTCGGCCCTTGCCTCAAAGGACGGCTGGTTCTATTTCGGGACAATGGAGGGACTTATCGCCTTCAACCCCGAAATCGACACCTACAATGACTCCGTGCCCAAGATATTTTTCACGGCTCTCCGCAACGGCAATACCGAGCTTAAACCCGGCGCTCCCGGCTCACCGCTGATTAAAAGCATATTCTACACCGACGAAATCTCGCTGCCCCACGATTTCAGTCCGCTGACGTTTGAGGTATCGACACCGAGCTATGTGCCGCAGGGTACCCTCGACTACTACTACCGTCTGCTTCCGCTTGATACGGCGTGGATACCTATCGCCGACCGCACGATAAGCATCGCCAATCTCCCGCCCGACAGCTATGACCTTCAGGTAAAGGTGACCAACGGCTCGGGATATTCCGTACGGTCGTTGAAAATAGATGTAAAGACACCGTGGTACCGCACGTGGTGGGCGATTGCCTTCTATGTGTTCGGCTCTGCCACCCTGCTTATCCTGCTGTGGTGCCGCTACAAACGTTCGCAGGACCGTCGTCTCGCAGCCAAGGAACAGTTGTTCAGCGTCAACAAGGAGAAAGAGCTGTATGAGAACAAGGTGCAGTTCTTCACCGAAATAGCCCATGAAATACGTACGCCGCTCTCACTTATCGACGCACCCCTCGAAGCGATGGAGTCGCTCGACATCGAGGACAAGCGCGTGGAGCGTTACATAAAGGTGATGCGCAAGAATACCTCGCGTCTGCTCAATCTTACCGGGCAGCTCCTCGACTTCCAGAAAATCGGCGCCAACCAGTTCAATTTCAAGTTTGAGCGTGTCGATGTGACGCAGGTGGTCAACGACACCATCGAGCGTTTCGAACCCGCCATGCAGGTCAAAGGCCGCGAGCTTACCGCTTCCGTTCCGCAGAAAGAGATTTACGCCGTCATCGACTGCGAGGCATTCATAAAAATTCTGTCCAACCTTTTCAACAACGCCCTTAAATACGGCAAGCAGAAAATACATGTCGAGCTGAAATCCGACGCCGATACGTTCAGCGTGTCGGTCACCAGCGACGGCGACAAGATTTCGGAAGAGAACTCCATACGCATATTCGAGCCGTTCTTCCAGGTTGATTCCCAGCAGGACAACAACGGCGTCGGTATCGGTCTGCCTCTTTGCCGTACGCTCGCCCATCTGCTCAACGGCAAGATAGAGTTGGTCAACGACAATACTTCGGTCAATACCTTCACTCTCACGCTGCCTCTCAAGCAGCCCGGCATAGAGGCCGAGAGCGTGCCCGTGACCGACGTCACCATGAATGAATATGTCATGGAGGAGACCGAACCCACATCGCTTGAGGCTGAACGCAGCTATTCCATACTTCTTGTCGAGGACAACGACGATATGCGTGAATTCCTTGCCGACCAGCTGTCGCAGAATTTCGTAATCGACTCATGCTGCAACGGACAGGAAGCTCTTGACAAGCTCCAGGAACACAACTACGACCTCATCGTCACCGACATAATGATGCCGGTGATGGACGGCTACGAGCTGTGCCGCCAGGTGAAGAACGACATCAACCGCTCGCACATCCCCGTCGTGTTCCTCACCGCCAAAAACGACCTCGACTCCAAGCTGCTCGCCCTCAAGTGCGGCGGCGAGGCATATATCGAGAAACCGTTCTCAATCAAGTATTTCCGTCAGCAGATACTCTCACTGCTCGAAAACCGCAAGCACGAGCGCAAGGCGTTCCTCAAACAGCCTTTCTTCTCGATTGACAACATGAAGATGACCAAGGCCGACGAGGAATTCATGAACAAGGTCATAAAGATTATCACCGACAACATCTCCGACGAGAGCTTCTCGGTCGAGTCGATGGCCGACGTGTTCTGCATGAGCCGTTCGTCGTTGCTGCGTAAAATCAAGACTCTCTTCAACCTCTCCCCGATAGAGCTGATACGGCTTATCCGCCTAAAGAAGGCAGCAGAGCTTATCCAGGAAGGCAAATACCGCATAGGCGATGTATGCTTCATGGTTGGTATCAACTCGTCGAGCTATTTCAGCAAACTGTTCTTCCGGCAGTTTGGCGTCACGCCCAAAGGCTTCGAGAAGCAGTGCCAGCAGTATGCACGCAACGGTGAGGCTGCCCGTCCGCCGCAGCCCGAAAGTTCCGATGACGACCCGTCAGCCGGCGACGGCGAGGCCGATGCCTGACAATGACGGCATATATCTTCCCGCAATATGATTTTACAAACCAACAGACATAAACCAATTGACATGAAGCTACGAAAAATTGTAATTCCCGCACTGATGGCTGCGGTGGCCGCAGGAGCCGGCCCGCTGTATAAAAACTCTAAGGCGCCGATCGACGCCCGCGTCGAGGACCTGCTCTCGCGCATGACTCTCGATGAAAAAGTCATGCAGATGCAGAATTTCCCCGTGGGAAAGCTCGATGAAATCGCCGACCGCTTTAAGGAAAACAGTTACGGTTCGACACACGAGATGGACCATAACGCCTACGACGCTGCGGTAATCTACAAGACTCTCGGCGAGCATTTGAAGAAGAACAACCGATTCGGCATTCCTATCATCAATTGCTGCGAGGGCATCCAGGGAATACTCCAGAACGGCTGTACGCTCTTTCCCCACGCCATTGCACAGGCATCGACATGGAATACCGAGCTTATCGAGGAGATGACTCAGGCATGCGCGCGTGAGGCCCGTGCCATCGGTATCCGTCAGGTGCTTTCACCGGTGCTCGACGTGGCCCGCGAGCTGCGCTGGGGACGCGTCGAAGAGACCTACGGCGAAGACCCCTTCATGATTGCCGAGATGGCAAAGGCTTTTGTCAATGGCTACCAAAGCGAGGGTGTACTCGCCATGCCGAAACATTTCGTGGCCCACGGCACCCCCTCCGGCGGCCTTAACTGCGCGTCGGTAGCCGGCGGTCCGCGTGAGTTCCGCTCAATCTATCTGTATCCGTTCCGCCGCGTCATCGCCGAGTGCAAGCCCGGCGCCATAATGTCGTGCTATTCGGCCTACGACGGCGAACCTCTCACCGGTTCGCGCTACTATATGACCGACGTGCTCCGCGGCGAGCTCGGCCACACCGGCTACGTATACTCCGACTGGGGTTCGGTGGAGCGTATCAAGAGCTTCCACAACGCCGTCGCCACTCCCGAGGAAGCCGCGCGTCAGGCTGCATACGCCGGTGTTGACATCGATACCGACTGGACATATCAGACTCTTGCCGACGCCGTGCGTGAGGGCAAACTCAGTGAGGATGTTATCGATACCGCCGTGCGTCGCGTACTCCGCAAGAAATTCGAACTCGGACTCTTCGAGGGTGACAAAATCAACCCTGACGACGTGAAAAAGGTGGTGCGCTCCAAGGAGCATGTCGCCCTTGCCAAACGTGTTGCCGACGAAAGCATCATCCTCACCGAGAACAAAAACAATATCCTCCCTCTCGACACCGACAAATACAAAAAAATCGCCGTCGTAGGCCCCAACGGCCACTATGCGCTTATGGGCGACTACGCTTGGACTACCCCCGACGGTAAGGAGGGCGTAGATCTTTACGAAGGCCTTACCGCCGCGCTCGGCGAGAAAGCCACCGTGACCTATACCGAAGGCTGCGACTGGTGGAGTCAGGACGATTCGCGCATTCCCGAGGCTGTGAAAGCTGTCGATGATGCCGATGTGGCCGTCGTGGCTGTCGGCACGCGCTCTACGTTCCTCGGTCGCGGCGGCAACAAGAATACCGCAGGCGAGGCATACGACCTGTCGTCGCTGGAACTGCCCGGACGTCAGCTCGACCTCATAAAGGCAGTGAAAGCTACCGGCAAACCGATGATTGTCGTGTTCATCACCGGAAAGCCTTTGGTCATGACCTACGTGCAGGAAAATGCCGATGCCGCGCTGGTGCAGTTCTGCGGCGGCGAGCAGCAGGGCGCTGCAATGGCCGACGTGCTCCTTGGCAACGTCAATCCCTCCGGCAAGCTCACCGTATCATTCCCCCGCAGCACGGGCAATACCCCCTGCTTCTACAACCATTATCTCACCGACCGCGATTTTTGGGATAAGCCAGGCACTCCCGCCGATCCGAAGATGCGTTATATATTCGATACGCCGCAACCGGTGTGGAACTTCGGCCACGGATTGAGCTACACCACATTTGAATATTCCGACCTCGAAGTCGACAACAAAGAGCCGAAAGATACCGATACCGTGACAGTAAAGGTGAAAGTTACCAATACCGGCGACCGCGAGGGTAAGGAAACCGTGCAGCTCTACGTGCGCGATGTGGTAAGCTCAGTGTCGACCCCGGTGCAGCAGCTCAAAGGATTTAAGAAAATCAACCTCAAGCCGGGCGAAAGCGAGGTCGTGGAGATTAAACTCCCGATGAAGGAACTCGCTCTATGGAACACCCGTATGGAGGAAGTGGTAGAGCCCGGCGACTTCGAACTGCAGGTAGGCTCCGCTTCCGATGACATACGCCTGACGGACACAATTACCGTAAAATAATTGCAACACCTCAAACAAACCTAACGTATTAATGAAACTCAGACCAATCATTGCCGCAGCGATATTGTGCGGCGCGGCCGGCATGGCTTCGGCCGGTCCCCTTTATAAGAATCCGAAGGCTCCGATTGACGCCCGCGTCGAAGACCTGCTTTCGCGCATGACTCTTGACGAAAAATGCATGCAGCTGCAAAACAGGCAGGTAGGCGACGAAGGTTCTATCCCCGGCTCGTTCGGCGAAAACAGCTACGGTACTACATACGAGATGCAGCGCAACGCTTACGAGGCTGCCAGGATATTCAAGGCTCTCGGCGAGCATGTAAAGAAAAGCAACCGTCTCGGTATTCCGATTATAAACACAGCCGAGGGCATACAGGGCATCATACAGGACAGCTGTACGCTCTACCCCGTGCCGCTGGCGCAGGCTTCGACCTGGAATCCCGAACTGATAGAGAAAATGACGGCAGCCTGCGGACGTGAAGGCCGTGCCATCGGTATCCGCCAGGTGCTTTCGCCGGTACTCGACGTGGCACGCGAACTGCGCTGGGGACGCGTTGAGGAGACATTCGGCGAGGACCCGTTCATGATTGCCGAGATGGGCAAGGCGTTTGTCAACGGCTACCAGAGCGAGGGCGTGCTCGCCATGGTGAAGCACTTCGTGGCCCACGGCAGCCCTTACGGCGGCCTGAACACCGCGTCGGTGCCCGGCGGAGAGCATGAGTTCCAGTCGGTCTACCTGTATCCGTTCCGCCGCGTCATCGCCGAGGCATGTCCCGGAGCAGTCATGACCTGCTATTCGGCCTACGATGCCGTACCGGTGACCGGTTCGAAACATTATCTTACCGATGTGCTCCGCGGCGAGCTCGGCCACAAAGGCTACTGCTATTCCGACTGGGGTTCGGTGGAACGCATCTATTCGTTCCATCACGCTGTGGCGTCGCCCGAGGAGGCCGCAATCAAGGCCGTAAAGTCAGGCCTCGACCTCGAGGTGGGCTGGACTTATTCTACTCTCGCTCAGTCGGTGCGCGACGGCAAACTAGATGAAAAGGTAATCGACGATGCCTGCCGCCGCATACTCCGCACCAAATTCGAACTCGGACTTTTCGAGGGTGATAAAATCAACCCTGACAATGTGAAGAAGGTGGTACGCTGCAAGGAGCATGTCGACATCGCCCGTCAGGTTGCCGACGAAGCGGTCGTACTTCTCGAAAACAAGGACAATTTCCTTCCCCTCGACCTCACCAAATATCCCAAAATATGTGTGGTAGGTCCCAACGGACATTTCGCCAACATGGGTGATTACGCCTGGGTGGACTGCGACGGTAAGGAGGGTATCGACCTCTTTGAAGGGCTCACCGAGGCTGTGGGCGACCGCGGCACCGTGACCTATTCCGAAGGTTGCGACTGGTGGAGTCAGGACGACTCAAAGATAGCCGATGCCGTGAAGGCTGTCGAGGACGCCGACGTGGCTGTCATCGCTGTGGGCACACGTTCCTACTATCTTGCACGCCGCATGGACAAGCCGACTACAGGAGAAGGCTTCGACCTGTCGTCGCTTGAGCTTCCCGGCAAGCAGCATCAGCTCATCGAAGCCGTAGTGGCCACAGGCAAACCCGTCATCGTGGTTCTCACCGGCGGCAAGCCCCTGGTGATGAAATACTCGCAGGAACATGCCGACGCCGTGCTCGCGCAATTCAATTCGGGCGAGCAGCAGGGGGCCGCACTGGCCGACGTAATCCTCGGCAATGTCAACCCTTCGGGCAAGCTCCCCGTATCGTTCCCCCGCAGCACGGGCAATACCCCCTGCTTCTACAACCATTATCCTACCGACCGCGTGGAGACGGTGGAGCGCGGCGGCTCACCCGACAATCCCCAGTTCCACTATGTGTTCGAGCTTCCCGAGCCCCTCTGGAACTTCGGCCGCGGACTGAGCTACACCACTTTCGAATACTCCGACCTCGAAATCGACAATAAGGAGCCGAAAGATACCGATACCTTGACTGTAAAGGTCAAGGTTACAAACACCGGCGAGCGTGAGGGGAAGGAGACGGTGCAGCTCTATGTGCACGACCGCATCAGCTCGGTGTCGACTCCCATACAGCAGCTCAAAGGATTTAAGAAAATCAACCTCAAGCCCGGCGAAAGTCAGGTGGTTGAGATTAAAGTGCCGATGAAGGAACTTGCCCTCTGGAACGAGGATATGGAGCATGTGGTCGAGCCCGGAGAATTTGAAATCCAGATTGGTGCCGCTTCCGACGACATACGTCTCAAAGATGTCATTACAGTGAAATAACAAATTTAATACCAATACCAATATATTAATTCCAGTTACAATGAAAAAGATCTGTCTTATAGCCGTGTCGGCTATAGCTGTCGCCGGAGCTTCGGCTACGGTGAAACTTCCCGCCTATATCGGCGACAACATGGTGCTTCAGCAGAACACTGAAATCAAGATACCCGGAGTGACTGCACCCGGCGCAAAAGTAACCGTGACACCCTCATGGGGCAAAGCTGTCAAGACCACTGCCGACGCGCAGGGCAACTTCACTGTGACGCTTGCCACTCCGGCGGCCGGCGGCCCGTTCAGCATCGTATTTGATGACGGTGATGTCCTGACTGTCGACAATATCCTTTCGGGCGAGGTATGGCTCTGCTCCGGGCAGTCCAACATGGAGATGCCGCTTGCCGGTTGGGGACAGGTAAAGGATTTCCAGACCGAAATCGCTATGGCCAACAACCCTAACGTGCGTCTGCTTCAGGTGCATAAAAATATATCGACCGTGCCATTGGATACTGTTGAATTCAACGGCGGAGGCTGGGTGGAATGCACATCGGGCACCGTGCCCGGCTTCTCGGCATGCGCCTATTTCTACGCCCGCGAGCTTGCCGACAAGCTCGGTGTGCCTGTCGGCGTCATCGACACCACATGGGGCGGTACTCCCGTCGAGGCATGGACTCCCGAGGAATATATGCAGATAGTTCCCGGCTTCGAGACCGAACTCGCCGACCTTAAGGCGGCAGGCGGCAATGCCGACAAGATGCGCGAAATCTACAACGGCCGCTATGCCGAATGGAAAAAAGGCCTGACCGCCGGCAGCAAGGAAGCGGCAAAAGATGTATACCATGGCGGCAAGGAAGGCTGGGGCGTGATGCAGCTCCCCGCCAACTGGGAATCGGCCGGACTTCCCGGTCTTGACGGCATCGTCTACATGCAGCGCACCGTCGATATTCCCGCCGAGTGGGCAGGCAAGCAGCTTACACTGCATTTCCCCGGCATTGACGACGAGGATGTCACATACTTCAACGGTAAGGAGATAGCACGCGGTTCGGGATGGAACTCCGAGCGCGCCTACAATGTTCCCGCATCTCTTGTCAAGGCCGGCAAAGCGCTTATCACCGTGGTCATCACCGATACCGGCGGCGAGGGCGGCATCTACGGCGACGCATCGAAACTGTATATCGACTGCGAAGGCGAACGCAAGTCGCTCACCGGCAAATGGGACTACATGGTGTCGAGCGATTTCTCCAAGTTCCCGCCCGCTCCCATCTCGATCGGTTCCACCAACTTCCCCTCGGTGCTCTACAATGCTATGGTCAATCCGTTGCGCGACTTCCCCGTCAAGGGCTGCATCTGGTATCAGGGCTGCAACAACGTGGGTCAGGACGAGCGCTATGCCATCAACTTCCCGCAGATGGTCAAGGGTTGGCGCGCGGCGTTCAACAATCCCGACATGCCTTTCTATTTCGTGCAGCTCGCAGGTTACCTCGCTCCCCGTTTCTGCCAGCCCGAATCGCAGTGGGCAGCCCTGCGTGAGTCGCAGAAATCGGTGCTCGGCCTCGACAACACCGGCATGGCCGTGGCAATCGACCTCGGCAATCCCGTCGACATACACCCCAAGAACAAGCAGGAGGTGGCACGCCGACTTTCGCTCCTCGCACGCAACAAGACCTACGGCCAGGAGGTGGCCTGCGAGGCACCCGTGTGCGTGAAATCGACAGTGTCGGGCAACAAGATGGTACTTACGTTCGACGGTCCCGTGCACGCCACATCATCAGCCGCCCTCGGGTTCATAATCGGCGACAAGGAGGGCAACTGGCAGCCCGCAAAGGCTGAAATTTCGGCCGACGGCAAGACCGTGACGCTCACCGCGCAGAAAATCAAGAAACCGGTGGCCGCCCGTTACAACTGGGCCGACTATCCCAACGGCAACATATACAGCGAGGCCAATCTTCCCGTGGCTCCCTTCGCTACCGACAAGAAATATTAAACCGACAAGAAATATTAATATAACAACAAACTCAACATATTCATGAAAAGAACAGTTTTATTGCTTGCTTCTGCCGCAGTTGCCGCTACGGCTATCGCAGACAGCAAAATTATTCCAATCGAAACTGACAATGTCGGACTCGTTTATTCTGTAGGCGACGACGGACGTCTCTATCAGCGTTATTTAGGCCGGAAACTCGACCGGCAGTCGGAATATGCCAATCTGCCTCAGGGCATCGAGGCATATCTCACCCATGGCATGGAGGACTATTTTGAACCCGCCCTCCACATCAACCATGCCGACGGCAACCAGTCGACACTTCTCAAATATGTCGACTCGGCCACCACGACCAATGCCGACGGCTCGGTGTCGACCGTCATCACCCTTGCCGATCCCGTCTACAAGGATGAGGTGAAGATGCACTTCACGGCGTTCCCCGATGTCGACGTCATCTCGGCCTATACCGAAATCAAGAACAACGAGAACAAGCCCGTCGAGCTTGAGAAATACGCTTCGTCGCTGCTCTCGTTCAACCGTCCCGCCTACTATCTGACACAGTACAACGGCGACTGGGCCAACGAGGCCAATCTCCACGAGCAGAAACTCGAGTACGGCAAGAAGCAGCTCGACACCAACCTCGGTTCGCGCCACAACATGTTCCTGTCGCAGTTCTTCCAGCTCGGTCTTGACGAACCGGCTCAGGAAAACTCGGGCGAGGTGCTTGCCGGCACACTCGGCTGGACGGGCAACTACCGCTACACCTTCGAGGTCGACAACAAAGGCATGCTCCGCGTAATCTCGGGTATCAACCCCTACAACTCCGAATACACCATCGCCAAGGGAGAGACATTCACCACTCCCGAATTCTTCTTTACCCTCTCGCAGAACGGCAAGGGCGGCGCAAGCCGTAACTTCCATGACTGGGCGCGCCAGTACCGCCTCAAAGACGGACAGGGCGACCGCATGACGCTGCTCAACAACTGGGAGGCTACCTATTTTGATTTCGACGAAGCCAAGCTCATACAGCTCTGCAAGGATGCCAAGACCCTCGGTGTAGACATGTTCCTGCTCGACGACGGCTGGTTCGCCAACAAGTATCCCCGCAACGGCGACACCGCCGGTCTGGGAGACTGGGGCGAGAACGAAGCCAAGCTCCCCAACGGTTTCTATCCCGTCATCGAGGAGGCCAAGAAGCAGGGCGTGAAGTTCGGCCTTTGGATCGAACCTGAGATGGTCAACCCCAAGAGCGAGCTCTACGAGCAGCACAAGGACTGGGTCATCACCCTCCCCAACCGCGACGAATACTATTTCCGCAACCAGCTCGTGCTCGACCTTAGCAACCCCAAGGTGCAGGACTATGTGTTCTCGGTGCTCGACGACCTCAAGACCAAATATCCCGAAATCGCGTTCTTCAAATGGGACTGCAACTCTCCCATCACCAACATCTACTCACCCTACGAGAAAAATCAGAAACATCTCTATGTAGATTATGTAAAGGGTCTTTACAACGTGCTTGACCGCGTTAAAGCCAAATACCCCGACCTCGCCATCATGATGTGTGCCGGCGGCAGCGGACGCGGCGACTACAAGGGTCTGGAGTATTTCACCGAGTTCTGGCCGAGCGACAACACCGACCCCGTGGAGCGTCTGTTCATACAGTGGGGCTTCTCGCAGGTGTTCCCTGCCAAGACTCTTTGCGCGCATGTCACTTCATGGAACCGTGACGCTTCCATCAAGTTCAAGACCGATGTGGCCATGATGGGCAAGCTCGGTTTCGACATCAACCTGCACGAACTCAGCGAAGGCGACCTCCGTTACGCCCAGCAGGCCGTACGCGAGTACAACCGCCTGAAACCCGCCATACTCCACGGCGACCAGTTCCGTCTCGTATCACCCTACGAAGGTGAGCACACATCGACGATGTACGTGACCAAGGACAAATCAAACGCCGTAGTGTTTGCTTTTGACGTATATCCCCGCTACAACGAGAAGCTCTACAATGTCAAACTCGCCGGTCTCGACCCCGCCAAGACCTACACCGTCAAGGAAATCAACCGTCAGGACTGCAACGACAGCCATGTCGGACAATACTCGGGCAACTACCTGATGAACGTCGGCCTGCCTATGTTCTCGGGCAACAAGCTCTCGTCACGCGTCTACGAGGTATCAGCCAACTGATATATTTTAAGAGAGAGTTTGAATTTAAACCGTATTAACAATAAAAGAGAATGATAGGAGATACTTCAAATTAATACTGAGGCCTTTTTTGGTTAATTCCGCCAAGTTTCATCAGTCGCATAGCTCGCTATGCTCCTTCTTCAACTCGCGGAATTACCTCAAAAAATCCTCTCAGTCTTAATTTGATTTAAATTCAAACACTCTCTAAAACGTGGTTAAAAACCGCGTCTACTACATGGCTGGCAATCAATCAGGTAGTAGACGCGGTTTCTAACCGCGGAAAAATGAAACTGTATATGGTGTCTATCATTCACAATTTTTACAATTGCATGAGAAAAACAATCATATCACTCGGAATGGCGGCATTTGCCGTGACCGGTTTTGCCGCCACTCCGATTAATATCACTACCGACGACGTGGCTCTGCGTCTGACGGTCTGTGACGACGGAATATTGCGTCAGAGCTATTTCGGCAAGCGGCTGGCCGACGACAGCTACGCTCCGCTCGGCGACGGTGTGGAGGCTTATACCACCCACGGCTATACCGACCAGTTCGAGCCGGCACTGCATATCGACCGCGCCGACCACAATTCGTCGCTCGTGCTCAAATATGTCGACCACAAGGTTGAGGCGGTCAAGCCCGGTGTGACGACCACGACAATCAATCTGGCCGATCCGGTCTACGGCGATGCCGTGTCGCTCATGTTCACAGCCTACGGGTCGGAGAATGTGATTGCCGCCCGCTCGGTCATAACCAACAACTCCAAGAAGGATATAGAGCTTGAGAAATACGCCTCGGCGATGCTCAACTTCAATGCCCCCGAATACTATCTTACCGAGTTTTCCGGCGAATGGGGACGCGAGGCTGCCATGAGCAGCCAGCCGCTGCGCTATGGCAAGAAGGTAATCGACACCAAGCTCGGCACGCGTGCCAACGCCTACGTGTCGCCCTTCTTCATGCTCTCGCTCGATGAGCCTGCTACCGAGACTTCGGGCGACGTGGTGCTCGGCACTCTCGCCTGGACGGGCAATTTCCGCTTCAATTTCGAGGTGGACCAGAACAACCGTCTGCGTGTCATTGCGGGCATCAATCCCTACTATTCCGCCTACCGGCTGAAGAAAGGTGAGAGCTTCGAGACACCGGAGTTCATCTTCACCTATTCGCCCGACGGCATCGGACAGGCTACCCGCAATTTCCATGACTGGGCGCGCAACCACAAGGTGAAGGATGGCAACGGCGACCGCATGACGCTGCTCAACAATTGGGAGACAACCTATTTCGACTTCGACGAGCAGAAACTTGTCGACATGATGAAGGATGCCGACGAGCTGGGCGTGAACATGTTCCTGCTCGACGACGGCTGGTTCGGCAACAAATATCCCCGCCGCAACGACCATCAGGGTCTGGGCGACTGGGACATCACCGCCGCCAAGCTCCCCAACGGTTTCACCCCCGTCATCGAGGAGGGTAAGAAACTCGGCGTCAAATTCGGCCTTTGGATCGAGCCTGAGATGGTCAACCCCAAGAGCGAGCTTTACGAGAAGCACCCCGACTGGGCCATCACGCTCCCCAACCGCGACATCGTGACGAAGCGCAACCAGCTCGTACTCGACCTGTCGAATCCCAAGGTGCAGGACTATGTCTTCTCCGTGGTCGACAAACTGCTCACCGACTGGCCCGATATAGCCTACTTCAAGTGGGACTGCAACTCCGAGATAACCAATATCTACTCCCATTACCTCGGCGACGACCAGCAGCACCTTTATGTCGATTACGTCAAGGGTCTGTACAGTGTGCTTGACCGCATCAAGGCCAAGTATCCCGAATTGCCTATGATGATGTGCGCCAGCGGCGGGGGCCGTTGCGACTTCAAGGGTCTGGAATATTTCACCGAGTTCTGGACGAGCGACGACACCGACCCCGTGGAGCGTCTCTACATACAGTACGGCATGGGGCATTTCATGCCCTCCAAGGTGCTTTGTGCGCATGTGGCTACATGGAACGGCGACGTCAAAATCAAGTTCCGCACCAACGTCGCCATGATGGGCAAACTCGGCTATGATTTCAATATCCATGAGTGGGACGACAAGGAACTTGCTTACTCCAAACAGGCTGTCAGGAACTACGAGAAGCTCAAGCCCGCAATCCTCGAAGGTGACCTCTACCGCCTCATATCCCCCTATTCGGGCAATCATGCCGTCAACCAGTTCATGAGCAAGGACGGCAAGATGGGCGCAATCTTCACCTTCGACATCTATCCCCGCTGGGGCGAGCACAACTACAACGTAAGGTTGCAGGGACTCGACCCGAAGGCACGCTACGACATATTCGAAATCGACCGCTTCGATGCCGGCGATTTCAAGTACGGCGAGTACACGGGCGAGTATCTGATGGAAGTGGGTATCCCCATCCTTACCAACAACCGCCTCCATTCACGCGTCTACGAAATCAAAAAACACTAAAACGTATATTTCCGCGGTTAAAAACCGCGGCTACTATGCTGAATGACTGCTAATCAGTGTAGTAGTGGCCGCGGTTTTTAACCGCGGTTCAGGTAATAAAATTAATACGATTTCCTAATAGAAAAACGATAAAATGAAAAAAACGATTCTGCTTGCCGCCGCTGCTTTAGCCGCTATGGGCGCATCGGCCGGCGACTACACCAGATATGTCAATCCTATGATCGGCACCGGTGCCATCGAGGGAGGCCTCTTTGGCAACAGCTATCCCGGCGCTACGATGCCTTTCGGCATGGTGCAGCTCAGTCCCGACACTCAGCCTGCCCCCGACTGGTATGACTGCTCGGGCTACCGCGACATCGACGCCGACGTGCACGGTTTCACCCACACGCGTCTGAGCGGTACGGGTGCCTGCGACCTTATCGACGTGTGCCTGTTCCCCACCTCGAGCGACCGCGCCTGGGGCCGCTTCACCCACGACCGTGAGGAAGCCCGTCCGGGCTACTACTCCGTCGACCTCCAGGAGGAGAATATCAAGGCCGAGCTTACGGCTACACCGCGCGTGGGCGTACACCGCTACACCTATCCCGCCGGTGCCGCGCGCCGCGTGCGTCTCGACATGGACCATTCGGCCGTGAAAGGCAGCTGGGGACGCCAGATTATCAACGCGCAGATCCGTCAGGTCGGACCAAATGCCGTTGAGGGCTACCGTGTCATCACCGGCTGGGCCAAGCTCCGCAAGGTGTATTTCTATGCTGAGTTCTCAGAGCCTATCGAGAGCATCGACCTTAGCGACGGCGGCCGCCACGAGAAAGGTGCCGATGTAATCAACGGTCGCGAACTACGTGCCATGATTGATTTCGCAAAGAACGACAAGCCGCTTGAAATCAAGGTGGGTATCTCGGGCGTATCGTGCGAGAACGCCAAGGAAAACCTTGAGGCAGAGACCGCCGGCAAGAATTTCGACATGATAGCGCAGGAGGCCGATGCCGCCTGGGACAAACAGCTCTCGGCCATCGAGATTACTGCCGACGACGATACCAAGACCGTGTTCTACACCGCTTTGTATCATGCGTTGATTCAGCCCAACGTGTTCAATGACGTCAACGGCGAATACATGGCTCCCGACTATACCGTAGCCAAAGTTCCCGCGGGTGAGAACCAGTACACTACCTTCTCGCTTTGGGACACCTACCGCGCCACCCATCCGCTCTACACGCTCCTCGCTCCGAAGGAGAACGCCGACTTCGTCAACTCCATGATACGCCACTGCGAAGTGTACGGTTATCTCCCGATATGGCATCTGTGGGGGCAGGACAACTACTGCATGATCGGCAACCACGCCATTCCCGTGATTGTCGACGCAGTGCTCAAAGGCACACCCGGCATCGACCCCGAGCGCGCCTACGACGCCGTGAAGCGTTCGGCTACCGTATCCCATCCCAATTCGCCCTACAACGTGTGGGAGCAGTACGGCTATATGCCCGAGAACATACAGACGCAGTCCGTGTCGATTTCCCTTGAGATGGCCTATGATGACTGGTGCGTGGCTCAGCTCGCCAAGGCTCTCGGCAAGGAGGCCGACTACGAGCATTTCATGAAACGCGCCTACTTCCCCGACAATCTCTATGACGCCGAGTGCGGTTTCTTCGCGCCCAAGGACGACAAGGGCGAGTGGATACGTCCGTTCGACCCGCTGAAACATGGTGCCAACGGCGGCAATCCCTTTACCGAAGGCAATGCATGGCAGTATTACTGGTATATGCCGCAGGATGTCGACCATCTCATTGAGCTGACAGGCGGCAAAAAGGCGTTCGAGGCCAAACTCGACCAATTTTTCACCCTCGACGAGCAGCCCGAGGAGATGAACGGCAACGTATCGGGTCTCATCGGCCAGTACGCCCACGGCAACGAACCGTCGCACCACGCGGCCTACCTCTACAACTACGTGGACCGTCCCGACAAGGCAGCCAAGTACCTCAATAAAATCATGACCGAAATGTACACCAACAACTCATCGGGTCTCGTCGGCAACGACGACTGCGGCCAGATGTCGGCATGGTACGTATTCTCGGCTCTCGGTTTCTATCCGGTAAATCCCGCCTCCGGCGAATATGACCTCGGTTCACCCGCAGTAGAGCACGCGCTTGTACACCTCCCCAACGGCAACACCCTTGAAATCAAGGCTCCCCGCAAACGCGCCGACTACATCAACCCCAAGGAAGTACGCCTCAACCGCGACGTAATCAAAAACCACAAAATTACCCACCGCGACATCCTCAACGGCGGCCTCCTCGAATTCAAAATGGGCAAATAACCCGATTTTCACTCTAAAATATTTTCTAAAAGTAAAAGCCGGAAATGATATGACTTCCGGCTTTTACTTTTAGAAAATATCTGTAATATTGAATAATTTATTCACTTTTGCGGTGGAGAGTGGGATACACGCTCTTCATTCCGTCAATATGTTCAAAGAGCTGTGGTTCAACATTTGCAAACATCGGGTCGAGAACAAAATCAACACCTTCCCGACGTGCTAATTTTGATGCAGGAACAAAATCAGAGTCTCCTGAAAAAAGAACGATGCAGTCGACAAATCTCTTAAGGGCCAAAGATGCTATATCTACGCCAATTTTCATGTCAATTCCTTTCTGACGTACTTCAAAGAATATATCATCTTCCCTGACATCTTCCATTTTTATTTTTCCGGCGAGTAAGTCTTTGACCACGCGTGGACGTATAGCCCACGATTTATTGTCTTTAAGCATCCCAATACGTAAAGCTACTTTACGCTTCTTTTTCAATGCCTCAATCAATTCGATACGGAATTTATATTCTTCCGATTTGCTAAAGTCCACTGCTTTGCCTGAAATAGGATTATGTGCTTTCTTTGATAAGGGTTCACAATCATAATAAAATATACGATATAATATATTTCGGTTACCTACATGTTTGTGAGCCATTGTGTATAGATGCTCAGCTACTTCAGCACCTGACATTTTTTTGTCCTTGTTATATAAAGTGTTAAATCTCTTTATAAAAAATCCACCGTCAATAAGGACGGCGATTTTAACAGGCGGTAGATTGTGTTCTTTTGTCATGATATAAAAAAAGCTCAAGGGTGGGCGTAACTATTATCAAGTATTAGTGCTGTTACACTATCAGCCACGCTGTGCCATGAGCATAATCTTGTCTGCAAAGATAATAAATATTTATTATCCTTTCAAATAAAACACAAAAAATTGAAATAAGTTTTTTGTGGAAGTATTAAAAGTGTGATTACTATAAGTCTATATTAGACTCTTGTATATTAAGATGTAAAAAGCGGTATAGTATATGCAGTAAGTATTTGGGCATTTTTAGATGTAGGGACGCACATTTACTTTATGTTTTGGCTAAAAATGAAAAAATCCAAAGAAATAAATGGATTTTTGAGAGGTGGATGTTTTTTTCGGGGAGGAATATGGAATGGCCCGGTTACCTTACGCAGGCAGCCGGGCCGTTCGCTATTTGCATTTAGGAGATTAATGAATGGGAAGTTTGATTGTGCGGCGGACGGGGGTGCCGGAGGGGAGACGTCCGCTCAGTGTGGCCAGATAGAGGCCGGGAGCTGTGGCCGGTGCCGGCATCTGAGAGATGGTCGAATTGGCTGTCAGGGCGGTGTATTCCGCTATCACTGAGCCGCCGAGGTCGACAATTGTCAGGGTGGCGTCGGTCGAACCTGCGGGGAGTGAGTAGGAGAGGAGTCCGGTGGCGGCGGAGTATTCCAGTACGACGCAGTTGTCAGTTGCAACCGCATCTACGCCGGTGACATAGTCTTTGGAACTCACTGTGATTGCGCTGTTGCTGCCTGTTGACATCACTTTCTTGAGATAGAGGGTGTTGTCGGCGTCGAGATAGAAGGCGTTGTCAGCGGCTGCATCGAATGCCTCGCGGCTTGCCGCACGATTGAACTCGGTGTTGTCGGTGCCCGCGCTTTTGAGTGCTTTGTTGTAGCCCGGTACCACGAAGGTATAGGTGCGCGTCGCGGGCATGCCGGGATATGCGCCCTCATGGCTTACGCGTATTATATGGCCGTCGGCGGTGTCTTCCCCTTCGAATGTCGTAATCATGTATTGTCCGTTGTCGAGCGTTGAGGTCGATGTATGGTCGTCCTCGAACATTACCGAGCGGTTGACGGTAGCAGAGTTGGCGGCAGCGTATGTGCTTGCAGAGGCCGACGGAGCGAGATATGTGACGGTAAGACGCGTATTGTCGATTTCCGATGAAGTGGTGTAGGCTGTTTGCGAGAACTGCGGTATGAAAGCTCCGACGCGGCCGAAGTAGGGCAGTTTCTCGAGTGGCACGTCATATTCCACGGTAGAACCACCGGCGTATACCTTGGTGAGGTCGTTGAGGTCGACCCATGTGCCCTGCGGGAAGGTGATGGAGCGCTTGAACGTGTTGCATGTCACCACGGGTGCTACCATTATGTCGCGTCCCCAAAGGTATTGGTCGCGGCAACCCGAGGGCGACGGTGTCGCGCCGGCAACATCGTGGAAGTTGAGCGGACGGGCGAGCGGAGTGCCTTTCGTCGCGTTTTCCCACGCGAGGGTATAGGTGTAGGGAAGGAAACTGTAACGCAGGTGCAGGTGCTTGCTGACGGCGTCGAACACATCGGCGTATTCCGGCAGGTACGGTTCGGGCAGGTAGGTGGAGTGGGTGCGCATCATCGGCGAGAATGTGGCCATCTCGATCCAGCGCAGGTAGAGCCATGAGTCGGTGCCTACACCGTCGGCAGCGAAGCCGCCTACGTCATTGCCCATGTAGGCCACGCCCGACATGCCGGAGCTGAGAAGCGCCGGTATCTGTGCTTCCAGACCCTTGTAGGAGCGCTTGATGTCGCCCGACCAGGGGAATGTGGAGTAGCGCTGCATGCCGGCGGTTCCGGCACGGGGCATCAGGAAGGGGCGCACATCGGGGAAGTCCTCTTTGTAGCCGCGGTATACACGGCTTGTCCACAGGTCGCCGAATTCGTTGTGCACCTGGTCGACTGTGCCGCCCACATGGTGCGAGTCATCGTCGTGGCTTTCAGGTTCGCCGAGGTCGAGCCACCAGCCGCCCATGCCTTCCTCGGTACGCTGTTTGTAGAACTGCCACATCCAGTCCATGGCTGCGGGATTGGAGGAGTCGATGAGGCCTACTTTGTCGGAGCCGAGCCACCACATGTTGGACACATCATCGTCGGCGAAGTAGCCTTTCTCCTTAAGCACCGAATAATTGCGCGAGTCGGAGGTGAAGAACGGCTCGGTGATGCAGATGGTCTTTACGCCTTTCGACGCGAAGTCCGACATCATTTTCTTTGCGTCGGGAAATTTGGGTGCGTACCAGTCGAGATTGCCCATGCCGTTGTTGCCCTCGCCCTGCCAGTAGAGGTCGAATACGATAGCGTCGAGAGGCAGACCGGCTTTCCTGACCGAAGCGACAACCTCCTCGGCCTCCTGTTGCGAGTGATAGCCGTAGCGTGATGTCATGTAGCCCAAAGCCCAGTAGGGGGGAAGTTCCTGGCGGCCGGTGAGGAATGTATAGTTCTCAAGCACCGAGGCCATGCCGCCGTCGGCCGAACCGATGTAATAATAGGCTATCGGGGTGGCGCTCCCCGAATAGTAGGTGGTGCCGGCTGAAGAGGGTGATATGCGGGCGTTGCGGTGATGGTCGTCGAAGTAGAGGCCGTAGCCGCCGGTCGACACGACGAACGGAATGCAGATGTTGTGGGGTGCGTCCCAGTCGCAGTCCCAGCCGCCGGTCTGACGGTTGTTCATCACTAATGATGTGCCGTTGTGGTTGATGCGTTTACCGTTGTATCCGCCGCCGTAGAATGCTTCGTCGTTCATCCCCTCGAATGAAGCGGTGCGGGGCGAACGGCTGTTGTCAAGGCCGTTTTTCTCACGCAATACGGTGCGGCCTGCCATGTCGGAGAAACTTACGCGGCAGTCGGCTTTGGACACAGTCACCGCGGTGGCCGATGTGCGCAGCACGATATTGTCATCGTCCTCGGATACGCTGAACGACCCTTCGGGCGCGGCGTACACGCTTATCGAACGGCGTTCGGGTGTGTTGTCGCCGTTGGCGCGTGGGAACACCTTCACCACGTAGTCATTGTAGGGGGTGAGAGTCAGCGTGCCGTTTTCAGCCGTGATGACCACGGAGTTGCCGTCGTAGCTCCGGCTGCGGTATGCACCGAGTGTGCCGGGCTGTTCCGATACAGGTTCAATCGAGATTGTCGAAGCCGAGAGGTCGACGGTCACGTTGTAGTCGGAGGCGGTGTCGATGGTTCACTGGCGGTCGTCGGTGCCGTCCTCCGATATGCGTCCGTTGTCCGACGGGTCGCGGAAGAAGAATTTCTGCTCGTTGTAATCGGCGTAGCAGTTGGTGGCTATCTTGAATGTGCCGGGCTTGAGTGATACTGTTCCCGAGAAACGGAACGGGTTGGAGGCGTCCTGCTCTATGGGAAGCGATTGCCACAGCGCCCATTCGCCGGGCGTGGCCGAGCCTACAAGATAGAGTACGTCATGGAGTATGGGTGCCTGCTGGTAATCAGCTTTGACTACCGATACGGTCATTGCGCCGAGGTCGCAGGTGATGGTGTAGTTGGCGCTTTCGCCGACTTTGAACTTATAGTCGGGGGCGCTTCCCTTGTCGGAATAGGCGAGACGTGATATGTCGTAGGGATTGTCGGAAGCATTGCGGTATTCGATACCGTCCCATTGTGCCTGTGCGAGAAATTTGAACTCTTTGTCGGCCTCAAGCCAGCCGGTGTAGCGGAAAATGTTTTCGTTACCGTTGTCGCGGAGCATTACCGACGTGCGGTCAAGACTCCATTTACCCCATGTGGCGTCGCCGATAACAAGCAGCCTGTCGGCTGCCGAAAGATGCATCGCTCCGATGAGAACGAGGGCGATTAAGGCATAAATCCTGTCAAATGTAAAGCTTTTTTTCATGATAAAAGTGGAAAATAATCCGTTTGATTGAGTCCTGCAAAGTAACTTAATCCTGAGTAGAATTACAATGGCAGGCCGCCTAAATGTAGTGTATTTAAAATGGTAAGTTGCTGATTTTAAATGCTGAAATTGCGTATGGCGTCGGTTAAAATGTAGTGCCGCAAACGGCGTGAAATGATGTTTTTTTGCAAAATTTTGTAGTTATCGTTGTAGGGACGCGATTTATCGCTAACCTTTACCCACAAATGGGAGTCGATTTCGGCTCCCATTTGTTGTAACTAT
>OFGM01000865.1_pt1 | contig 22698 bp, 22 predicted proteins | sample 1521741 | NCBI WGS metagenome assembly OFGM01 (sample SAMEA3504079, study PRJEB24116) | mouse gut metagenome | biome: mouse gut; feature: mouse-associated habitat; material: faeces | place: Denmark | collected 2011
ATGATATAATTGGTTTAACAGACCAGGGAGTGATAAATATCATGAAAAAGAAGTTAGAAAAGTTTAATGAAGAAGCAGAGTTAAGAGATATGTATTATAAAAGAGATTTAAACAGGGCAGCAAATGAATCAGAAAAACAGGAAGTATATGAAAAAGGATTGGCTGAAGGAGAAATAAAGGGCTTTGCTAAAGGCGAATTAAAAAGAACTAATGATTTAATTGAAGCGAGATATGGAATAAGAGAAGAGGAATGGCTATTATCACTGAATATTAAGCAGTTAAAAGCAATTGACAAAATAATTTTTAAAGAAGAAGAGTATCAAATGTTTAAACAGTTAATAGAAAATATAAGTTAATAAATTATTAGAATTAAACTCTTGATAAGAAAAAGGAAAGCAATGGCAGAAATTTCTGATTACTGCTGTGCTTTCTTTTTTTATTTATTTTTAACAATAAATTGCTGATCAATTACATTATTAAAGCTATTAATGATAAAATCTTTAGTAAGTCCCTTAGAATATCGATTATGAGTTTTTTCAATATCATTATTATATTGATCTACTGGGATAAGTTTAAAGTTTTCAAGATTATGATTATAGTAATTGATAATAGGAATACAGTTAATATTAGCTATTGAGACAGTATTGTTCTCTTTTATAAAATCCATTTGTAGAATCATAGAGATGTTATAAGCGTTGGCAAATTCTTGGTTAGCACGAGTCACTTGATTATCGGCAGAAACAAATGATCCTAAAGAATAAACAACTAATGTTTTTTTGTTATTATGTTCCAACCATTCAATTGGTTGGATGCAATGAGAATGATGCCCAATAATAACATCGACACCCAGCTCATTTAAATAATTAGCAAGTTCTTTTTGTTCGTTGTTAATTGTATAAGTAAATTCATTTCCCCAATGAACACTAACAATTACAATATCACTAATTAATTTAGCTTGAGTAACTTCATTTTTTATAATTTCTTTATGATTATTATCTAATTTCATAGTATCAAGATTACGATAATAACCTATCAAATCCTGATTTTGATAATCTAATTTATTAGTTTTATATGTATAACCTAAAAAACTGAAAGTAATATTATTAATGGATTTAGTAGGAATATGTTGACGAGCATCTTTTGATTCATAAACTCCAGTAGTTAAAATATTGTGTTGTTTAAAAAAATTGATTGTATTATTACGACCTTCAATACCTGCATCATTTGCATGGTTATTTGCGAGATTTACAGCATCAATACCCATGCTGATTACATGTTCACCAATTTCATTAGGTGCATTGAAACTATAGCCTGTACCAGATATTTTTAGCTCACTACCACCGATAGGGACTTCCATGTTTGCGAGTGTTAAATCATCATTTAAAAAATATGGTTTAACTAGATCATAGTATCCTTTATCGTTATAATTTGATCCAATCCAATCATAATATGGTTGTTCGTATAATAAATCACCAATAAATGAGGCATTAACTATTTTTTTTGTTTCTTTGTTAAGAGGTTTGGAAACAGATTTATTAGATGTATGATCTTTATTAAGAAAATGATATAATCCTATAGTAATGCATATAAGTAATAATAAGGTACAAGTTATTTTAAATGATTTTTTATGTTTTGTTTTTTTCATTTTTATCACCATTAATATTGTATCATGTTAAAATATAAATATACTCTTAATTATCCTGAAAAATCTTTGCATATTCTTAATATTAATTAGTTATTTAGTTTTAATAATATTTTATGATTAAAATATTTGTAGAATTAAATAAAAGTATATATATGTTTTTTAATAATTGTATTTGTGAAATAATTAATTAATAACAAAATAAATTATTGTATCAAAATTTATGAAAAAAGGTTGACTTCGACAAAATAACGGGCTATCATATTCAGTAACATAACTTAAATACTTTGATAGGAACTAGTAGGTAGATTTACTAAGCGTAGAGAGATTCTGGATGGTGAAAAGAATCGTTAGTAATTTATTGAACTCATCCTTGAGTGGAGCGCTGAATCAAGTAGGTGGCTACGGAATGCAACCGTTATCTAGCAAGAGTATGAACTATATATAATAGCGTACTTGGTGAGGTTAATATCGTGAGATATTAATAAATTGAGGTGGAACCACGGGGTTACTATACTCTCGTCCTCGAAATGGCATAGCCTGTCATTTTGAGTGCGGGAGTTTTTTTATAAGTATTTATTATGCAAAGGGAGGAAGCGAAAATGATGAATTATCAAAAGTATAAAAGATTTGAGCCAATCAATTTTAAAGAACGTACTTGGCCTGATAAACAAATTGAAAAAGCACCAACTTGGGTCTCTGTAGATTTACGTGATGGTAATCAGGCACTGATTACACCAATGAAAATTGAAGAAAAAGTAGAAATGTTTCAACTCTTAGTCGATATGGGATTTAAAGAAATAGAAGTTGGTTTTCCTTCTTCTAGTCAGATAGAATATGATTTTTTAAGAATTTTAATTGATGAAAATTTAATTCCTGATGATGTTACTGTTCAAGTATTGACTCAAGCCAGGGAACATTTAATTAGAAAAACTTTTGAATCATTAAAGGGACTAAAAAAAGCAATTGTCCATGTATATAATTCAACTTCAGTTTTACAACGTGATGTTGTCTTTAATAAGAGCAAAGATGAAATTAAACAAATTGCTGTTGATGGAGTTAAATTAGTTAAAGAACTAAGTAAAGAATTTGATGGGGAAGTAATTCTAGAATATTCACCAGAAAGTTTCACTGGAACAGAACTTGATTATGCTTTAGAAGTTTGTGAAGCTGTGATGGATGAATGGGGAGCATCTAAAGATAAAAAAGTAATTATCAACTTGCCATCAACTGTTGAAATGGCAACACCAAATGTTTATGCTGATCAAATTGAATGGATGTGTAAACATTTTACTGATCGTGAACGTGTAATTGTTTCACTTCATACTCATAATGACCGTGGATGTGGGGTTGCTGCTACAGAACTTGGAATTATGGCTGGAGCTGATCGAGTTGAAGGAACTCTATTTGGTAATGGTGAAAGAACTGGAAATCTTGATATTATCAATGTAGCTTTAAATATGTTCACTCAAGGTGTTGATCCAGAACTTGATATGAGTAATATTAATAATATAAAACATGTTTATGAAAAAGTTACGAAGATGGAAATTCCGCCTCGTCAACCTTATGTAGGAAAACTAGTCTTTACAGCATTTTCTGGTAGTCACCAGGATGCTATTAATAAAGGGACTCATGCGATGCATGAACGTCAGAGTAAAATTTGGGAAATTCCATATTTACCGATTGATCCAAGTGATTTAGGACGTCAATATGAACCAATTGTACGGATTAATTCACAATCAGGTAAGGGTGGAGTAGCATATGTAATGGAAAGTATGTATGGTTTCCATTTGCCAAAAGGATTACAGGTTAATTTTGCAAAAGTGATTCAAGATATAAGTGAAGAAGAAGGAGAAGTTTCTCCAGAAAGAGTCTATGATACATTTATTGAAGAATATGTAGATATTGATGAACCTTATCGCTTTATTAAACAGAAGCTGATTGATATAAGTGAAGATGATAGTGAATTTGAACGTCGAGCAGAAATTACGATTGAGGCTCATGGTGAAGTTACAACTTTAACAGGATATGGTAACGGTCCAATTGATGCTGTTAAAAATGCTTTAAATTCACTTCCAGATATGTATTCACACTTATTGGATTATAGTGAACATGCATTAACTTCAGGATCAAGCTCAAAAGCAGCAGCTTATGTTTATTTAAGGGCTAAGGGAAGTGCTAGACAAGAATATGGGGTAGGGATTCATCCGAATATTACAACTGCAACAATTAAAGCAATTGTATCAGGAATGAATCGTTTATCAAAGACGATGAAATAAGAAGAAAGGGGCTGATAATATGAATCGTTTAGTATTATCATTATTGGTGGAAAATAATCCTGGAGTTTTAAGTAGAGTAGCAGGTTTATTTAGTCGACGTGGCTATGGAATTGATAGTTTAAGTGTTGGTAAAACAAATATTCCTGGTGTTTCCAGAATGACAGTTGTAGCAGTTGGTGATGAATTAATTTTAAATCAGATTGAAAAACAACTAGGAAAACTTGTTGAAGTTATTGAGATTTTTCCATTAGAACCAGATAAATCAGTTTATCGGGAGTTAGTTTTAATTAAAGTAGAAGCTAATGAAAAACAACGTTCTTCAATTGTTTCTATTGTCGATATCTTTAGAGCACGAATTATTGATGTTGCACCAGCATCGCTGGTAATTGAGGTTACAGGTGATCAATCAAAGATTGATGGTCTGCTTGCCATGTTAGAAGGTTTCAATGTTGTTGAGATGGTTCGAACTGGATTATCTGGTATCAAACGTGGTCTTAGCGAAATTGATATAGAAAGTCATAACAAATAGAAATAGGGGGATTAGAAAAATGGCTAAAATTTTTTACGAATCAGATTGTGATTTATCTTTATTGGACGGTAAAACTGTTGCCGTAATTGGGTATGGTTCTCAAGGACATGCTCATGCATTAAATATGAAAGAATCAGGGGTAAACGTAATTATTGGTTTATATGAAGGTTCTAAATCTTGGGCAAGAGCTGAGGCTCAAGGGTTTGAAGTATATACTTCAGCTGAAGCTGCTAAAAAAGCTGATATTATCATGATTTTAATTAATGATGAATTACAAGCTAAATTATATAAAGAATCAATTGAACCAAACTTAGAAGAAGGAAATATGTTAATGTTTGCTCATGGATTCAATATTCATTTTGGACAAATTGTTCCACCTAAAAATGTTGATGTAACAATGGTTGCTCCAAAAGGACCAGGGCATACAGTTCGTAGTGAATATCAAGCAGGGAAAGGTGTACCTTGTTTAGTTGCTGTTGAACAAGATGCTACAGGTCGTGCTCAAGATATCGCTTTAGCTTATGCTTTGGCAATCGGTGGAGCAAGAGCTGGTGTTCTTGAAACTGATTTTAGAACAGAAACAGAAACAGATTTATTTGGTGAACAAGCTGTATTATGCGGAGGTGTTTGTGCATTAATGCAAGCAGGTTTTGAAACTTTAGTTGAAGCTGGATATGATCCAAGAAATGCATATTTTGAATGTATTCATGAAATGAAATTGATTGTTGATTTAATTTATCAAAGTGGATTTGCAGGAATGAGATATTCAATTTCAAATACAGCGGAATATGGAGATTACATTACAGGACCAAAGATTATTACAGAAGATACTAAAAAAGCAATGAAACAAGTATTAAAAGATATTCAAGATGGTACTTTTGCAAAAGATTTCTTATTAGATATGTCTGAAGCTGGTGGACAAGCTCATTTTAAAGCAATGAGAAAATTGGCTAGTGAACATATTTCTGAAAAAACTGGAGAAGATGTAAGAAAATTATATAGCTGGTCTGATGAAGATAAATTAATCAATAACTAATTGATTAATACAATACACACTTTTGTGTGTTGTAACTAAGGAGTAATTTTACTCCTTAATTACAACCTACAAAGGTAAGATAAGGGGGATTATAATCATGGCAATGACTATGACACAAAAAATATTAGCTAAACATGCAGATTTAGATGAAGTAGTGGCAGGACAACTTATTGAAGCAAAGCTTGATGTTGTAATGGCTAACGATATTACAGGACCTATGGCATTACCAATCTTTTACCAAATGGCAGATAAGGTCTTTGATAAAGATAAAGTTGTTTTGGTGCCTGATCATTTCACACCAAATAAAGATATTAAATCAGCTGAAAATTCTAAAGCAATCTTAGATTTTTCAAATAATCAATGTTTAACACATCATATGGAACAAGGTAAATGTGGGGTTGAACATGCAATTTTACCAGAAAAAGGAATTGTTGTTGCTGGTGAATGCATTATTGGAGCTGATTCACATACATGTACTTATGGTGCTTTGGGTGCATTTTCTACAGGTGTAGGAACTACTGATATTGCAACAGGTATGGCTACAGGTGAATTATGGTTTAAAGTACCAAGTGCAATTAAATTTGTTTTAACTGGGAAACCATCTAAATATGTTAGTGGTAAAGATATTATTTTGGATATCATTACTCGTATTGGGGTTGATGGGGCTCGTTATAAAAGTATGGAATTTGTTGGTGAAGGAATTCAATATTTAACTATGGATGATCGTTTCACTATTTGTAATATGGCAATTGAGGCTGGGGCTAAAAATGGAATATTCCCAGTTGATGATTTAACAATTGAATATATAAAAAAACATTCTATTAAAGATTATACCGTTTATGAAGCTGATGAGGATGCAGTGTATGATGAAGTGATTGAAATAGATTTAGGTAAAGTTAGGCCAACTGTAGCCTTCCCTCATTTACCAGGGAATGGACATACAATTGATGAAATTGAAATAATGGATAAAATTATGATTGATCAGGTGGTGATTGGTTCTTGTACAAATGGTCGTCTATCTGATTTACGTAAAGCAGCTGCTATTCTTAAAGGAAAACAAGTGGCTAAAAATGTTCGAGTAATGGTTGTTCCAGCGACTCAAAAAATCTTTGTTCAATGTATCCAGGAAGGTTTAGCAGAAATCTTTGTTGAAGCTGGATGTGCTTTTAATACACCAAGCTGTGGACCTTGTATGGGAGGTCATATGGGGGTCATGGCTAAAGGTGAAAGATGTGTGTCAACAACTAATCGTAATTTTGTTGGTCGTATGGGGGATACAGAAGCTTTGATTTATTTAGCTTCTCCAGAAGTAGCAGCAGCTAGTGCTATTGCTGGGTATATTGCAAATCCTGAAAAAGTAGGTGAAGAGTAATGAAAATATATAAATATGGTGATAACGTAGATACAGATGTAATTATTCCAGCTCGTTATTTAAATTCATTTGATGCTAAAGAGTTAGCTAGTCATGCAATGGTGGATATTGATCCTGATTTTGCTAAAACAGTTGAACCAGGTGATATTATTGTTGCTGGAAAAAATTTTGGTTGTGGTTCTTCAAGAGAACATGCGCCATTATGCTTAAAGACAGCAGGAACTAAATGTGTAATTGCTGAAAGTTTTGCTCGTATCTTTTATCGTAATTCAATTAATATTGGTTTTCCAATTATGGAATGTCCTGAAGCGGTATTGGGAATTGATAAGGATGATGAAGTAACTGTTGATTTTTCAACTGGTATAATTACTAATGTTACTAAAGGTCAAACTTATCAAAGTCAGCCATTTCCAGAGTTTTTACAAAAAATGATTGAAGTAGATGGTTTAGTCAATTATGTAAATAGTAAAAAGGGGTAAGAATAATGGAAAAAAATATTGCAGTAATTAAAGGTGATGGGATTGGACCAGAAATTGTAGAAGAAGCAATGAAGGTATTAGATGCTGTTGCTAATAAATATAGTCATAAATTTAATTATACCCAGATTTTAATGGGAGGAGCTTCAATTGATGCACATGGTGCACCATTAACAGATGAAGCTTTAGAAATCGCTAAAAATAGTGATAGTGTTTTACTAGGTTCAATTGGTGGGGATACAACTACTTCACCATGGTATAAGTTAGAACCAAATCTTAGACCGGAAGCAGGTTTATTAAAGATTCGTAAAGAATTAGGATTGTTTGCTAATTTGAGACCAGCAGTTTTATATGATGAATTAAAGGGTGCTTGTCCTTTAAAAGAAGAACTAACTGATGGCGGGTTTGATATGATGATCATGCGAGAACTTACTGGTGGTTTATATTTTGGAAAGCGTTCAACCAAAGAAGAAAATGGTGAATTAGTGGCTCATGATGCAATGAGTTATAGTGAAACAGAGATCAGAAGAATTGCAAAACGGGCATTTGATATTGCAATGAAACGTAATAAAAAAGTTACTAGTGTTGATAAAGCTAATGTTATTGATACTTCGAGATTATGGCGTAAAGTTGTAAGTGAAGTAGCCAAGGATTATCCAGAAGTAACATTAGAACACATGTTAGTTGATAATTGTGCAATGCAATTAGTTAAAGATCCAAAGCAGTTTGATGTTATCTTAACGGAAAATATGTTTGGTGATATCTTAAGTGATGAAGCAAGTATGGTGACTGGGTCAATTGGAATGTTATCTAGTGCTTCTTTACGTGAGGATAAATTTGGAATGTATGAACCAAGTCATGGTAGTGCTCCAGATATTGCTGGTAAAAATATTGCTAATCCAATTGCAACTATTTTATCAGCAGCAATGATGCTTCGTTATTCATTTGATTTAGACCAAGAAGCAAAAGATATAGAAGAAGCAATTGAAAAAGTGTTAAAACAAGGATATCGTACAGCTGATATTATGTCAGAAAATAAAACGATAGTAGGAACTAAAGAAATGGGTGACTTAATAGTTGCTAATTTATAAAGAGAAAAGGGGGAAATAAAATGCGTAGTGATAATGTAAAAAGTGGAACTGAAAGAGCACCACATCGATCATTATTTAATGCTTTAGGATATACAGACGAGGAATTACAACGTCCATTGATTGGGGTTGTAAATTCATATAATGAAATTGTACCAGGGCATATGAACCTTGATAAAATTGCTGATGCAGTTAAAAAGGGAATTTACTTAGCTGGTGGGGTACCAATCGAAATACCAGCTATTGCAGTATGTGATGGGATTGCCATGAATCACACAGGAATGAAATATTCATTAGTTACTCGTGAATTAATTGCTGATAGTACAGAAGCATTAGCTACAGCTCATCAGTTTGATGGTTTAGTTATGATTCCTAATTGTGATAAAAATGTACCTGGTTTATTAATGGCTGCTGCTCGCTTAAATATTCCAACTGTTTTTGTATCAGGGGGACCAATGTTAGCAGGACGCAAAGTAGATGGAAATAAAACTTGTTTATCTTCATTATTTGAGGCTGTGGGACAGTTTAATGCAGGTACAATTACTGAAGAAAAACTTCATGAAATTGAACAAAAAGCTTGTCCAACTTGTGGATCATGTTCAGGGATGTATACAGCTAATTCAATGAACTGTTTAACTGAGGTTTTAGGAATGGGACTTAAAGGAAATGGTACTATTCCAGCTGTATATAGTGAAAGAATTAGACTGGCAAAACATGCAGGAATGCAGATCATGGAATGTATTAAAAAGGATATTAGACCACGTGATATCATGAATGAAAAAGCTTTTCATAATGCTTTAACTATTGATATGGCACTTGGTTGTTCAACAAACTCAATGCTTCATTTACCAGCCATTGCTCATGAAGCAGGAGTTGAATTAAATTTAGAAATAGCAAATGAAATTAGTAAGAAAACTCCAAATCTATGTCATTTAGCACCAGCTGGTGATACATTTATGGAAGATTTAAATGATGCTGGTGGTGTATATGCTGTAATGAATGAAATTAATAAACTTGGTTTATTGCACACTGATATTATGACTGTAACTGGTAAAACAGTTGGTGAAAATATTAAAGATTGTATTAATTTAAATCCTGAAATTATTCGTCCTGTTGAAAACCCTTATGCACCATATGGTGGAATTGCAGTATTAAAAGGAAATTTAGCTCCTAATGGAGCAGTGGTGAAACAATCAGCAGTAGCTAAAGAGATGATGCTTCATAGTGGACCAGCTCGTGTGTTTGATAGTGAGGATGATGCAATCGCAGCAATTAGAGCTGGTAAGATTGTTAAAGGTGATGTTGTTGTAATTCGTTATGAAGGACCAAAAGGTGGACCTGGAATGCGTGAAATGTTATCACCGACTAGTGAGATTGCAGGAATGGGCTTAGATAAAGATGTTGCCTTGATTACTGATGGTCGTTTTTCTGGGGCTACTAGAGGGGCTTCAATCGGGCATGTTTCACCAGAAGCCGCAGCTGGAGGACCAATTGCTTTGGTTGAAGAAGGTGATATTATCAATATTAATATTTTAGAACATTCTATGAATGTTGAAGTAAGTGAAGAAGAATTAGCTAAACGTAAGGCAAAATGGCAGCCAAGAAAACCAAGAATTACGACTGGATATTTGGTAAGATATGCCTCAATGGTAACTTCTGCTGATCGTGGAGCAATTCTTGAAGCTAAAGAAGATAAGTAATAAGGAGGGAATTGCGATGAAGTTAACAGGTTCAGAAATTGTTGCAGAGTGTTTAATTGAACAAGGTGTAGATACTGTGTTTGGTTATCCAGGGGGAACAATTTTAAATATTTATGATGCATTGTATAAGTATCAAGATAAGATTCATCATATTTTAACATCCCATGAACAAGGAGCTGCTCATGCAGCTGATGGATATGCTAGAGCAACAGGAAAAGTCGGAGTATGTATGGCTACTTCAGGACCAGGGGCTACTAATTTAGTTACTGGAATTGCTACTGCATATATGGATTCGACTCCACTTGTTGCAATTACTGCCAATGTAGCGGTATCTTTACTTGGTCGAGACAGTTTTCAAGAAATAGATATTACTGGTGTAACAATGCCAATTACTAAACATAATTTTATTGTTAAGGATATTAAAAATTTAGCTCCAGTAATTCGTAAAGCATTTCAAATTGCTAAAGAGGGTCGACCTGGGCCAGTATTAGTGGATATTACAAAGGATGTAACAGCTGCTTCTATTGATTTTGAACCATGTGTACCTGAGGTAATTGAACCACGAAAATATACTTATGGTAGTGTTGATTTAGATGAAGCGGTTAAAATGATTGAAGCTAGTGAAAAGCCATTTATTTTTGTTGGTGGTGGAGCAATTGCTAGTGGTGCTTCTAATGAGTTAAAAGAATTTGCAGAAAAGATTGATGCACCTGTTACTGATTCATTAATGGGTAAAGGGGCTTATGATAATACTCGTCCACGTTATACTGGTATGCTTGGAATGCATGGTACGAAGGCTTCTAATTTTGGAGTTAGTAGATGTGATTTGTTGATTGTTATTGGAGCACGTTTTTCTGATCGGGTTACTGGCGATACAAATCGTTTTGCTAAGGATGCTAAAATTATTCATATTGACGTTGATGCAGCTGAAATTAATAAAAATATAATTGTTGACTTAGGGATTGTTGGTGATGCTAAGAATATCTTAGCGGAATTGAATGCTAAACTTACAAGACAAAATCACCCTCATTGGTTAAAAGAAATTCGTGATTTAAAAGAACAATATCCATTAGAATATGCTGGTGAAGGATTGACAGGGCCATATGTTATTGAACAGATTGATTATTTAACAAATGGTGAAGCGATTATTTGTACTGATGTTGGGCAACATCAAATGTGGGCTGCTCAATATTATCACTATAAATATCCTCGTCAGTTTATTTCATCTGGTGGAGCAGGAACAATGGGGTTTGGTTTAGGTGCTGCTATGGGAGCTAAATTAGGGAATCCTCATCAAATGGTTTTCAATATTGCAGGTGATGGCTGCTTTAGAATGAATATGAACGAACTAGCAACTTTAAGTCGTTATAATATTCCAGTAATTCAAGTGGTTATAAATAATCAGGTATTAGGAATGGTTCGTCAATGGCAAACACTGTTCTATGGACAACGTTATTCAAATACGATCTTAACGGATAAAGTTGATTTTTGTAAAGTTGCTGAAGGTTTAGGATGTAAAGCTATTAAGGTTACAACTAAAGAAGAAGTTGCTCTAGCGATTAAAGAAGCTTTGGAACACAATGGGCCTGTTGTGATTGAATGTGTAATTGATAAAGATGATAAGGTATTCCCAATGGTTGCACCAGGAGGACCGATTGCTGAAACATTCGATGCTACAGATTTAAAAAATAAATAATATGTTAAAGCTATAGACTATGGTTTATAGCTTTTTTTAACCATTGAATCCTTAAATTGAACCGTTGGATCAATAAATATCATAATAATAAATAATTGATGTATAATAAAGATAAGAAGAATACTATTATAATTTTCCAATAATGTTTAAGTAAAATATGTAAAGAAGGTGAAAATATGCGAAAGGTAATTATAAATGTAATGTTGTTTGATATTGCAGTTTTTCTTTCATATTTATATCTTTATATTGCTAATTTTTTCTATTATATGGTACCAGAGGTAATGTTTTTTTGTTTGGTTGTGTTTATATATATAGTTTTGATTTTTCCGATTATTCTTTTGATTTTAAAAAAGATTAAAGAAATTTTGACTGAAAAAATATAGTTAATAAACTCGTTTCGTTGAACATAAATATAATATTTTTGAGGCAATTGTAGTATCTGTGGGTGAAAAAGTTGTAAAAACTAAAAATCTAGCCTTTATTTAAAGTATAAATCAATAAACATACTTAGATGAAATAAAAGAAATTTATCCTACGTTATTTTGAGGGTATCAGTTGAGAGAAGGATTGCGTTTAGTATTTCAAAGTAGAGTAGATAAAGTAGAGGAAGAATTGAAGGAATGGTTGTCATGGGCAAGTAGGAGTAAGTTAAGCAGAAAAATCAGAAGACGTAAAGAAGATATCATAGTAACTGTTAAATATGGGTTATCAAATGCGAGAATAGAATCTATGAACGATAAGATAAAGGTTCTGATACTAAAATCCTATGTATTTAGGAATACCCAGAACCTCATAGATATGCTAATGATTGTGTGTTTCGGTTTATATTATTAAATCCACTTAGCTTGTGAGACTAGATGAAGTTTACCCACATTTATTGCAGAAGAGCTATATTTTTTAATAATTTATGAGGTTTGATAAGCGGTGTTTGAAGTAATTATATGACTTGTTAATAAAAGGGGGAGGATAATTTGAATAAAAATAGGTAAAGAAAATTATTTAAAAGAACATGATTTTTTCTTAAAATAGATAATAATTTGGGGGATTTTAGTTAATTTTTGAAAACTTGTTATATTTATATGACATGGGTTTATTGGAGTTATGCTTCCAATTATAGGATCAGCATACTTGGAGAAAAATAGATTTACAGTTACTGTGAGCTTCGAAAAAATATAAAATAAAAGTTGAAGAAATAGTGTATTATTTATAATTATGATTAGCTTGTGATTACAAGTAGAAAGGAATATGAGGTTAATATGAAAAGGAAATTATTAGGATTTATAACATGTATATGTTTATCGTTGAGTTTATGTACTGTTACTATAACAAATGTTGAAGCAGGGGCAGGTTTATCATTTGCAAAAACTGCATTATGGTATATTTTAAAAAAGGCATCAACTGCTTATTATTCTAGAAGTCCAAGTATTGAAGTTGGAGACAATTATGTTAGTTCAAGTACAGGTTCTATCTATTTTAATCAAGGAGATACAGGTGCAGCAGCCAAAGTTTCAGTAAGCCTTCCTTGGTCTAGAATGGCTGTTGATGTTCATGTTACAAGTGATGCTTTAAATTGGTTGGATAAAATATCCATTATTCTTACTACGCCTGATGGAAAGAAGGATGTTATTAATAAATCTATAGGTCGTGGGCAATTAGCAAGTTATGATTCTGCAAGTCCATATGGTACATATCAATTAAGATTTGTTGAAAATGATGCAAGTAAATGGACATGTTACTATACATTATATGATTTTAACTATGTTCCAAAATCTGGTGTAAAAAAAGCAGTGACTTCTGAAGGGGATATGCTTAAATATATTGTTACAAAAGATAATTCAAAAATTTATACTATAAGATCTAACTACCAAAGTAACATTCTTAAATCCTTTAATGATAATGATAAAAACAAAGTGCTTAATATTACTGAGCTATCAGGCCAATTTTTTGATGAGAGAACTCAAACATATGTAAATGATTTAAAAGATTATGATATAGGAGATATGATATATTTTCAAGATATAATCAAAACAATAAAATATAACGAGAGTGATAATAGTACCAGTTTTATTTTCAGTAATAAAGACTATTCTACTGAGTGGAAATTTAATGGTGATTTAACAAATCTATATCATGATAATGGTACAATTAGATTAAAATTTAAAGTGGTTGAAGAATATTCATCTAATGGTTATATTTTTGAAAATATAGATTATATATATAATGGAATTAATTTAGAGAATGGATATCCTAACATAAATGACTACTTGTGGTAAGGCAATAGTATAATTATAATATAGGAACTGTATTTAAAAAGGTTAATAGCAATCTCCTTAAAATGAACTTGTTACTGAAAAGAGTTCATTTTAAGGGAGATTGCTTTTTATTATGGTATTATTAATTAAAGAATAAAAGTGATGGTAATATAATAGCAAAGAAATTAAAAAATTAGAGGAAATAAAGAATATGGTAAAAGAATTAGATATAAATTATGAAGAAACAGATTTGAGTGTATTAAATAATTTTGTAACAATTGTGAAGAGATTAGATGACACAAGAGTACAATATAAAGTAAGGCATAATATGAGTGATATAATAATCATTACCCTATTAGGAATACTATCAAATGCAAATTCCTGGAACGAAATACATTGTTTTGTTATATCATATGGGACATGGTTAAAATCATTTTTAGAATTATTGTCTGGGATACTCTCTCATGATACAATTCAAAGAGTTATTGCAATTATTAATCCGTCTACTTTATATACAGGTACCATTAAATATTTAATAAATTTAATTGATAATTTATCAATATCGACAAAAGAAAAAGATGTAAAAAATATGGATGGAAAAACAATAAACAGGAGTTCAAGGAGTGAATTAATAACAAGTAAATTTTGCCAACAAATGTAATGAGTATCTATTCACATGATTATGGAATGTCTATAATTCAGGATTTTATAGAAGAAAAATTAAAAGAAATACCAATGGGACTGGAATTAATAAAACAGTTAAATTTAAGTGATTCTATAATAACAGCAGATGCATAAAAACTCAAAAAGAAACAGAAAAATCTCATAGTAAAGTTATTAAACGAGAATATTATATGACTAATGATATAAAGTGGTTAACAAATTATAAAGACTGGAAAAACATTAAGTCGATCGGTTATGAAAAGAACATAATAAATCTATAAACAATGACAAAAAAACAATCGAAGAAAGATTTTTTATTATAAGCTTTGAAAATAATATAAAAACATTTGCAGATGCAGTAAGAAAACATTGGGGGATTGAAAACAATTTACATGCCCAACTAGATATTGTTTTTAAAGAAGATGACAATACTACATTAGAAAAAATGGAGCTGGAAATCTAAGTGTTTTAAAAAGAATAACATTAAATATAATTAGGGTGGTACAATGTTTTTATAATACCAGTTTAAAATTAATTAGATATAAAATATCTATGAATACAGAAGAATTAGAAAAAATATTTAAAACGATTAATACTAAACAAATAAAGTCTATGCTTGAAAATTAAATATAGACTTATCTAAAATTATTTCATGTGTTTATCCTGTTTGATTTTTGAGGTTAGTTGAAATATTCATAATGTGGTGATAGAATAATATTATTAATTATGGGGAGGGATAAGGATGAAAATAGCTATATTAGATAATGATAAGGATTTTTGTGATAAGATTAAACAATTAATAATTGATAATAGTTATGTTAGTGGATTTGATATTGATATGTATGAAAGCCCACGTATTTTTTTGGAAAATAGAAATAAATATGATATATTGTTTTTGGAAATAGATTTATCAGAAATAGATGGTATTGATATAGTTAGAAAATTAAAAAGTAATCAAATAATCATAGTTGTTGTTACAAACTCATATGATAGAATTACAGAAGCAATAGGAATAAATGTTGCAGGTTATATTATTAAGAATCAAATTGATATTGAATTTAAAAAGATTATTAAAGAAATTTTAGAATATGTAGATATTAATAAAAATATTATGATAACTACAAAAAATGATATTTATTGCTATAAACCCGCTGAAATATTACTTATTGAATACATAGATAGACATTTATATGTTTATAAAAAAAACGGATATGATGATTTAGGATATATATCAATCAAAGATGTTATCAAAACACTACCAATACAATTTGTATTAGTGAATAAGAATCAAATTATAAATATTGATAAAATAGCTTTTATGGTTGGTATGAATATAAAATTAAAATATAGTGATATGATAGTAGAGGTTAGTAGAAGAAAAAGAAGAGAAGTATTTGAATTGATGATTAGAGCAATAAATCGTATATAATTTACTCGAAGAAATTTAAAAAAATGTATAGATAAAAATTTGGATTATTAAGATAATAATAGTGTCATTCGATTATATTATCTATATATAATTAGTTGGATATTTAATCAGGAAAAATGAATATTAGATACAAATTTATTATTTGCACTTATGTTGTTTTAGCGGTAAAATAATGCAAAGGGGTGATTTAGATGAATGCTGTACTTACAGGTGATAGTACAAATATGACACCATACATAGTATTGATGGTAGTAGCAGTAGTGGTTATTGCAGGTGTAGTTATTTATAAAATGAAAAATAAAAATAAATAATTTATAGAAAATAGATTTATATGTAAAAAGGCAAAATCAATTATAATTGATTTTGCCTTTTTACATTACTATTACTAACGATAAGCTGTTTCTAAAGCTTTTTTTAAGACTTTTGGATCTTTATTATAAGGGGTAACTTTACAAATTGGTTTATTAATGCCTAATAATTTATAAACTGCAATTCTTGCGGCTCTAACAGAATATTCTTCAGTGAAAACCATATCTTCAGGAATCTCTACAAATTGTGAAATCATCGCAAAATTAGTGGACCCTTTAGGAACTACATTAGGACGATCACTCATTTTACGTGGTTGGAATTGAGCGTCAACATAAGGCATCATACAAGAAATAACGTTGATGATATCTTCTTTGATTTCTTCTTTACGATCTATTAGATGCAGATGATACAATAATTCATCAAATATTTCTTCACCTGTACAATCTTTCATTGGTTTTTTAATATAATCACCTAAACGATCTGTATATAATCCATAGCCCCAGAAAATTGTTGTATTGGCATCCTGTGCTTTAAAATGTGGCTGTGCTGCAATTACTATTGACATTAACCATGAAGAATCCTTAAAAGTCATCAAAGCCCCACTACCAGGTATGTTAGTTGTAAATTCTTCAATTATTTTTAAAAATTTATTTCCTCTTAAAGTTACTGTAATACTTTCCCAATTTGTTTCTTTGGCATTATTAAAGAATGGTTCAGGATTACCTAGATTAGGTTTCTTTTGAGCAACTTTATACCATAATTCACCTGATATTGGTCTTTCAACTGGTTTTGGGGCAGGAGTTTTATAATCTCCTAATGTAGCACTATCGGTCATACAAGCATTTGTCATAATACATAAATCATTATCATTAAGTATTATCTTTTCTTCTTTACCACTTTTATTTATATGGATAACTTTAGCGGTTATAGTTTCATCGTCTTTGAAATCAATATCTGTAACTGTTGTATTTGTAATAAAATTAACATTATGACTATCTAAATATTTTTTAATTGGTAAAATAACAGATTCATATTGATTATATGGAGTTCTAGTTACCCCTGCTAAAGTTTCAATTCGAGGAAATTCAAAAATCATTCGATTCATATAACGTTTTAATTCAAAAACACTGGACCATTTTTGAAAAGCAAAAGTAGTTTGCCACATATACCAAAAATTAGTAGTAAAAAAATGTGGAGTATCTTTAAACCATTGTTCAATACTAATGTCATCTAGTTTAGATTCAGGAGTAATCATTAGTTTTCCTAAAGTTAAACGATCATTATTATCAAATCCCATTGATTTGACATCAAGAATTTTACCATGACGATCAATTAATCTTGCACGAGCTTCAGTAGGATGTAAATGATCAAAATCTAAGATTTCTTTAGTAACACTTTGACCGGGATGATCGATTGATGGGATTCGATCAAATAATTCCCAAAAGTTTTCATAAGTTTCTTCATTTAACATACGTCCACCACGACAAATAAACCCGTTTTCGATAGAACCAGCACCATCATTGCTACCACCAAGAATTTTCATGCCTTCAAAAATATGAATATTTTTGCCATCCATATGTCCATCTTGAATCAAATAAGCAGCAGCAGCCATACTAGCAAGACCACCACCAATTAAATATACTTGTTGATTGGTAATTTTAACTGGCTCTTTAATATCTTCTTTATTATTAAAGTATTTTTTAGTGATTACTGCTCCAACACCAGTGAGAAGTGCAGCGCTAGTCAATAATTTTGTTTTAGTTTTCATATCATCAATCCTTCTTTCTTTTACAATTAATAGTATAGTCAAAAAATAAAAAAAGTATTTAAACAAAAAATTTATTTTGTCTAAATACTGGACAGATAATAGTAATTGTCTAATTTTTTAACAAATTAGCAGCAAAGATTTCGCTTTGAGTAGCAATTTTTTTTAATTTTTGTGCTAGTTTTACTGGTTCTATTTTCATGTTTGTTTTAATCCAATGAAGAACAGTACCTGAAATACCATAAGCGTAAAATTCGCTAAAAAAATTTTTTTCTTGTGCTGATACAGAGCAGTTGGAATCAAGTTTTGTAATGGCATCATAAAAACATTTTTGTGCTAAATTAAAAAGATCTTGATAAAAATATTGTTCATTAGTATTAATTGTATTAATATAGAAGTCTTTATCTTGATTAATTTTAACTAAAACTTTAAGCAGGCATTGATCCCAATTATCAAATGTAATTATATTTTCGATCTCTGCAAATAATTCATCATAGTAAAGCCATTGTAATAAATCGTATTTATCTTGAAAATGATAATAAAAAGTTTGGCGGTTTAAACCGCATTTGTTTGTTAGATCATTAATCGAAATTTTTTCAAAGTTACGGTATTGACAAAGCTCTTTTAAAGTTTTAGCTAGAGCTCGTTTCGTAATCAAAGAATCAGACATATAGTTCACCTCAAGGACTATTGTATCAAATTTTTATAAATAAAACATTTATATTGATTGTATTTTTGACTTAAAATAATTATAAACTTTTATGGTGTAGATAAAGTATATGTTTTTTGTTATTTGTGGGGATGGTAAAATCAAGTTTTGATATGTGATTAATGAATGTATTGTTTAAGAATAATTAAAAGAATATAGATTGATTTAATCAAGAATGATTATATTTATTTTTTTGACAAAATTAATTATAATTGTTCTTTAATTGGTATAACTGCTATGCTATAATCGTAGCAAGAAAAAGGTGATTAAAACATGAATATAAATAAGAAGTATTTAATTAGTTTTGGAGCTGTGTTGCTATCAGCCTTGATTATGGCTTTTGCAACTAAAAATTTAGTGAGACCAGCGGGTATTTTATCAGGTGGTTTTATGGGTATAGCTATTATGGTAGATATGATTGGTGAGTTGATTGGTATAAGTATTCCTACATCGATAGGTTTACTGTGTTTAAATATTCCAGTGGCTTTATTTTGTGCTAAAAAGATTTCACCGCGATTTGTGTTTTTTTCACTTTTGCAGGTAGCTTTTACTTCGTTGTTTTTACCATTGGTTCCACGGGTTTTTTTATTTGATGATAAAATCTTAAATGTTATTTTTGGAGGCTTTTTGTTTGGGGGGAGTATTGTTATTTCTTTGAAAGGAAATGCCTCAAGTGGTGGTACAGATTTTATTTCTTTGTATGTTTCTAATAAAAGTGGTAAGGAAATCTGGAATCAGGTATTTGTTTTCAATGCTTTAATGCTTAGTGTATTTGGATGTATTTTTGGTTTTGAAGCTGCAGGATATTCAATATTGTTTCAGTTTTTATCAACTAAAACAATATCTACTTTTCATACTCGCTACAAACGGGTGATGATGCAGATATTTACAAGGCATAAAGATGAAGTTATGGCAGTATATTGTGAAAAATTTCATCATGGAATTACAGCTTTAGATGGTATGGGAGGATATTCTAAGATGCCTATATCGATGTTAACGGCGATAGTTTCAAGTTATGAAGTTGATGATGTGATTACTGTACTAAAAGAAGTAGATCCTAAAGTTATTATAAATGTAAGCAAATCAGAAAAATATGTTGGGCGTTTTTATAATGCACCATTATAAATATATTTTAATTTTCTAATTTAGGTAAAAGAGTTGTAGGTTACAAAAATTGTTGTTTTGTAACCTTTTTGTGAGCTTAATAGTTGTTTTGTAATTACAACAAGGCTATTTTTAAAAATGTAATTGTTGTTACTGATTTGTTAGATATATGAAATTGCTGATTTTGTATATAATTATAGATTAATAAAGCTGATTATTTATAGGGTGTTCAACTGCATAGAATCCTCCATTAAAACTATAGGCGTGATAACCTTTTTTAGATAATTCATTAGCTAAGTAAAGTGATTTTTTTCCACTGTAACAAATTAAATAAATTGGCTTGTTTTTAGACAAATGAGGGGGATTGTTGATAAAGTTCTCATAAGGAATATTAATGAATTTTTGTAAATGGACTTTATTAAATTGTAATGAATCTCTTAAATCGATAAATGTATAATCATGTTTAAGTAATTCTGGTAATTTGTCGATGTTGATTAATTGGTTGTTTTCCATATATTTCACCTCATTATATTATATGAAATTAATTGAAAACAATGAATAACAGTGATATAATTCAGCCATGGAGGAATATTGAAAATGGATAAAAAAACAATTAAAGATATCGAAGTCGCTGGAAAAGTAGTTTTATGTCGTGTTGACTTCAATGTACCTAGAAACAAAGAAACTGGAGAAATTACTAATGATAATCGTGTTGTAGCTGCTTTACCTACAATTAATTATCTATTAGAACAAGCTCCAAAATGTGTGGTTTTATTTTCACACTTAGGAAAAGTAAAAACAGAAGAAGATAAGGCTAAAAATGATTTAGCAGTTGTTGCTCCTTGTTTAGAAAAACATTTAGGAAAACCTGTTACTTTTGTTAATGCAACAAGAGGTGCAGTCTTAGAAGATGCTATTAAAAATGCAACTGATGGTGCTGTGATTTTAGTACAAAATACACGTTATGAGGCTGGTGAATCTAAAAATGATCCTGAACTTGGAAAATATTGGGCTTCATTAGGTGATGTATTTGTTGAAGATGCATTTGGATCTGTACATAGAGCACATGCTTCAACTGCTGGTATTCCTGCTCACTTACCAAGTGCAGCTGGATTCTTAGTGGAAAAAGAAATTGCTTATATTGGAAAAGCTGTAAATGATCCAGAAAGACCTATGGTTGCTATCTTAGGTGGAGCTAAAGTTTCTGATAAGATTTTAGTAATTGAAAATTTATTAAAAGTAGCTGATAAAGTAATTGTTGGTGGTGGTATGACTTATACATTCATGAAAGCTATGGGTCATTCTATTGGTAACTCTTTAGTTGAAGATGATCGTATTGAAGTAGCTAAAGAATTGATTGCTAAAGGTGGAGATAAGTTAATCTTACCAGTGGATTCAGTAATCAATACAGCATTTGCACCTGAAGGTGATATTAAAGTATGTGGTGAAGATGTACCTGATGGATATATGGGATTAGATATTGGGCCTAAATCTGTTGAAAATATTAAAGCTGCATTAGATGGTGCTAAAACAGTAGTATGGAATGGACCAATGGGTGTATTTGAAATGGAACCGTTTGCTAAAGGAACTATCGCTGTATGTGAAGCTTTAGCTAATTTAGATGGTGCTAACACTATTATCGGTGGTGGAGATAGTGCCGCTGCTGTTATGCAACTTGGATATGCTGATAAAGTTTCTCACATCTCAACTGGTGGAGGGGCTTCATTAGAATATATGGAAGGTAAAGTTCTTCCAGGTATCGCTGCAATCGATGATAAATAATAAGGGGAAATTATAATGAGAAAACCAATTATCGTAGGAAACTGGAAAATGAATAAAACAATCGCTGAAACTAAAGCGTTTGTTGAAGCTGTAGATGCTAAGGTATCTGATAGTGCTGATTGGGGTATTGCAACTCCATATTTGGCATTACAAACAGCTAAGGAAGGAACTAAAAATTTATTAGTTGCTGCTGAAAATTGCCATTTCAAAGATAACGGAGCTTATACTGGTGAAGTTAGTGTTGAAATGTTAAAAGAAATAGGAGTTGAATGGGTAATCTTAGGTCACTCTGAAAGAAGACAATATTTTGGTGAAACTGATGAAACAGTTAATGCTAAAATGTTACAAGTATTAAAAAATGATATGACTCCAATTGTTTGTGTTGGTGAAACTTTAGAAGAATATGAAGCTGGAACAACTAAAGATGTTGTTAAAACTCAAACAGTTGCAGCTTTTAAAGATGTATGTCCAAAATGTGCATCACGCAGTGTGATTGCATATGAACCAGTATGGGCTATTGGAACTGGTAAAACAGCTACTAATGAAATTGCTCAAGATGTTTGTGCATATATTCGTAGTGTAATTGCTGATTTATATGGTCAAGAAGTTGCAGATCAAGTAAGAATTCAATATGGTGGTTCTGTTAAACCTGAAGGTTTAAAAACTTTACTAGAACAACCAGATATTGATGGTGCTTTAGTTGGTGGAGCATCTTTACAAGTAGATTCTTATCTTGCAATGGTTGAAAATTTAGGATAATAGATAGAGAGACTTCGTTGAAGTCTCTTTTTATGGTGTGCCAGGCATGGCATGAATTCAGTTGGAGATAAACCAACCACAGGTATTTACCGCCAAGTGTAGTGAACC
>OFGM01000867.1_pt1 | contig 22613 bp, 19 predicted proteins | sample 1521741 | NCBI WGS metagenome assembly OFGM01 (sample SAMEA3504079, study PRJEB24116) | mouse gut metagenome | biome: mouse gut; feature: mouse-associated habitat; material: faeces | place: Denmark | collected 2011
AAAATGAAGCTGCCGCTTCACGAATTTTCATTCGTTAAAGCGACAGCCCCTTTTTGAATAATAGGATTAGGGTTTCAAAAGTTCTGAATTTCCATAGCTGGTTCTAATTGCAGAATGTTCCGCGAAACTGGACCGAGCAGTTATTTTGGAAGATTTGATCCGCCCAATATCCGCCGTAAAACCAATATGGCGGCGATTGCCAGAAAAAATTCTGCCGTAAACTGCGCAAAGGCAAGTCCGTATAGTGGGAAAATCCGGTTTAGAATATAAAGAGCCGGAATTTCTAGGACAATTTTACGAAGAATGGCGAAAATCAGGGCTTCTTTGCCTTTTCCGACGGCTTGAAAAACGCCGACGGCTAAGAAATCTATGCTTAAAAACGGCAGTCCCAGACAAAGTCCCTGTAGGAATTTTCCGCCATAACTGACGATGGTTTCATTTTTCATAAAAGACCGTATCAGAGGGTTGGCGGCTAAAAAATAAATGGCAGAAATAGCCGTAATAAAGAAAACAGTGGCTTTCATGGCAAAGTGGACGGTTTCTTTCATGCGTTTTTGGTTCCCGGCGGCATAACTGTAGCTGATAAGCGGCATAATTCCCTGAGACAGGCCTAAAGCAATATAAAGCGGCACCATATTGATTTTTTGGGAAATCCCCATTGCCGCCACTGCGTCCGCGCCAAATCCCGAAGTGAAATTATTTAAGATTGTCATGCCTGTCACATTGAGTAAATTCTGGATTGCGGCAGGAATCCCGACTGCGCATATGCCAAGCGTGATGGCTTTTTCTATGTGGAAATTCTGTGGTTTTATGCAGACGTAAGTCTGGTTTCGTTTGACATAAAGAAGCAGGAAAAAATAAAGACATGCAATACAGTTGGAAAGAAAAGTTGCAAGCCCGGCTCCGGCGGCTCCCATATCAAAGCCCCATGGAAGTATAAAAACAGGATCTAACAGGATATTAAGCAGACACCCGCTCATCGTCCCAAGGCTTGCGTGGAGGGCGGCGCCTTCCGCCCGCACGAGATAGGCGAGCACGACATTCAAAATTGCGGGCGCCGCGCCAAAGTTGACCGTCCATTTCATATAGGCGGCAGTGGCGGACGCCGTGATGTGATCCGCGCCAAGCAGTGAGAGCAGCGGTCTTTGGAATATGACACAGAGCAGGGAAAATAACACGCCAAAGGCGAGCGCGGAATAAAAGCCAAACGCTGAACTTTTGCGTGTCGTTTCATAATCTTTTCTGCCAAGAGCCCTGCTCATCATGCTCGAACTTCCAACGCCGAATAAATTATTTACGGCGTTAAAGGCAAGCAGGATAGGGGCGGCAAGCGTAACGGCCGCATTTTCTATGGGGTCATTTACCATGCCGACAAAGTATGTGTCCGCCAGATTATAGATTACCATAACAAGTGAGCTTAAAATTGTCGGGACAGCGAGTTTTGCAACGGCTTTTGGAACCGGCATAGTTTCAAATAGGTTTGTGTTTTGCGTTGTTTCCATTGATTCCTCCAAATTCTCAGACGTGTCGTCTCATTGTTTTAACGCTTCGTTATAATGTTCTAATTATACATCAAATGGATTGCAAATGAAACGCCATAGCAAATAAATGAGCGGCCAGTTAATTGTAAATGAAAGGTCAAGTCAAATGAACGCTCCATCAGTTGATTGCATATCAAATGATTATAGATCAAATAGCCGTGGAAATCAATTTTTAAAAATATTCAGGATAGCGTAACTTTACTTTCGGGTTTAGCTGGTCGGAATTCACCGTAGATGTTTTAACTTAATTTTTGGCATTTCACAGCCTGTTTTTGGTAAATCCCATAAAATCCAATACGCTTCTTCTGAAAGAAGCCCAAAAAAACCGGCGTTTTCAAGGGATTGGAAAAGATTAGGAAAAGAGGAAGGAAGAACCGTTTTATGAGCAGCTTCCCTTTGCAGGATTTCGGAGAGATTTTCTCCCTAAACAATCATAAAATATCCCACTTTATGGAATTGCGGATTTGGAATTGCTATAATGGCTCTAAAATCATAATAATTTGAGGTTCCATGTCTTTGTTTTTTTATTCTGGGGATCTCTGAATTATTACATCATAGGAGGGACTCATTTATGAAAAAAAATAGGAAGATGTCAGTATTTCGAAACCAGGCGCTTATCATGGCGGTCTGTATTCTGCTATGCGGCTCCGTAGCCTGCGGCAGCAGCTCGGACAGGCCTGCGGATGTGGAAAAGGAAACGGGAGAGGAAGCAAAGCAGAAGCCAGCTTCTTTTGAAATTGCAGATCTGGCAGGGACGCCGTCAGATTATTCCAGTAGAGAAAACTGGATGAGAATTCCGGAAATTACCCATGAGGTTGATACCATTTATCTTTATCCCACCTGCTATCTGGATGACTCAGAAAATGCAAAACCAATCTGTGATATTGATAATCAGCAGATGCGGGATAGAGCTGGGGTTGTTTACGAGAATCAGGGAACAGTCTATGAGGAATCTACCAATGTGTTTGCCCCGTTCTACCGGCAGAGTAATATTTATCAGGTTGTAGATTTTAACCATAAAGAACTGGAAGAATATCAAGAAAGGGAACAGCGCACAGACATATATGCCGCTTTGGATTATTATTTTGAACATTATAACGAAGGCAGGCCTTTTTTTCTTGCAGGGCACTCGCAGGGTTCCATAATGACAAAAATTGTCCTTGGGGAATATATGCAGGCGCATCCAGAATACTATGAGCGTATGGTTGCGGCATATCCCATCGGATTTTCCATTACCGAAACGTTTCTGGAAGAACATCCGTATCTAAAATTTGCTGAAGGCGCTGACGATACAGGCGTCATTGTATCATGGAATACGGAAGGAGAGGGAAACAAAGGACAGTATAATCTGGTTGTGGAACCAGGAGCCATCAGCATAAACCCCATTAACTGGAAGCGGGACGATACCTGCGCCGGATTTGAGGAAAATCTGGGAAGTCGCATTCTGAATGAGGAAACAGGAGAATATGAAATCATAAATGGAGTTGCAGACGCGCAGGTGGATACGGAGCGCGGCGTAGTTATCTGCACAGCAAAGAATGTGGAGTATGCCCCGGCGGCTTTATTCGGACCGGAAAGTTTGCACTCCCATGATTATGACTTTTATTATGAAAATCTGCGGGAAAATGTAAAAACAAGAGTGGAGGCCTATCTGAAACAGAACTCTGACTGATCCTAGAACACGGCGCATTCAGCATACTGCGTATGTTTTGACGCGCTGCAAATAATCTGCTCTATAAGAAGGAAAGTATGAATTTTTTGGGGGGGGGTGATTTAAGCCGCAGAGTAGCGGCGGAACTGGGAATTCTCGTTATAGCCAGTCCACCCTCGATTTCTGACGGAAAGCGCTCTCGCGCAGCATAACATACTCTGCAAAGCTTATGGGATTTTTCAGAAATTCGTCTTCCAGTTTTTCAAAGTTTTTGATGCAGAACTGTTCAAAAAAGAGTATACTGTTAAGCATGGGGAACTCCTTTCTTTTGTGAGGGTTTTGGTTAGGCTCTTAAACTCTATCACAAAAAGGGGTTCCCTTTCTATATCCATTTTCACCCGAAGAAAATTTTTGTTATCAAATATGCGGACGTTTTTACGGGCGTAGCTTTTCTTGTAAAAACAAAAAAATTCCTGCCGAAATCCTTGCAAAAAAAAACAATATATGATACTGTTATATAGTAAAAAAACAGTTTCGGACGAGCTGAAATATTTTTTTAACCAAGATTGTTAAAAAATTAACAGCGTTCGAACTAAAAATAAAAATAAGGAGACGAAAAAATGGCAAAGAAAGTAGTTTTAGCAGGCGCATGCCGTACAGCAATCGGAAAAATGGGCGGAGCATTGAGCAACACTCCGGCGGCTGATTTAGGCGCAATCGTAATCAAAGAAGCATTAAATCGCGCAGGTGTAAAACCGGAGCAGGTTGACGAAGTAATGATGGGATGCGTAATTCAGGCGGCTCAGGGACAGAACGTAGCTCGTCAGGCATCGATTAAAGCAGGGCTTCCAATCGAAGTTCCGGCATTCACTTTAAACGTTGTATGCGGTTCCGGTTTAAAATGTGTCAACGAAGCTGCAAGCTTAATTATGTCCGGTCAGGCAGACGTTGTAGTTGCCGGCGGCATGGAAAATATGTCCATGGCTCCATACGCGATGACAAAAGCCCGTTTTGGATACCGTATGAACAATGCGACCATTATCGACACCATGGTAAACGATGCATTGACAGACGCATTCAACCATTATCACATGATGATTACAGCGGAAAACGTATGTGATAAATATGGCATTAAACGTGAAGAATTAGATGAGTTTTCAGCAAACAGCCAGCAGAAATGCGAAAAAGCGGTTGCAGAAGGCAGATTTGACGATGAAATCGTTCCGGTTCCGGTTAAAGTGAAAAGAGAAACCGTTATGTTTGCAAAAGACGAAGGACCCCGCGCCGGCACAACTGCAGAAGGCCTTGCAAACTTAAAATGCTGTTCTGGCAAAGAAGGCGGTCTTGTAACGGCAGGAAACGCTTCCGGCATCAATGACGGCGCTGCGGCAATGGTTGTAATGAGCGAAGAAAAAGCAAAAGAACTCGGCGTAACGCCAATGGCTACTTGGATTGCAGGCGCATTGGGCGGCGTAGACCCGACCATTATGGGCGTAGGTCCGGTTGCTTCCACAAAGAAAGTTCTTGAAAAAACAGGCATGAGCATTGACGATATGGACTTAATTGAAGCAAACGAAGCATTTGCGGCGCAGTCTATCGCAGTTGCCAGAGATTTGGGCTTCAATATGGATAAAGTAAACGTAAACGGCGGGGCTATCGCTCTCGGACATCCGGTAGGAGCTTCCGGCTGCCGTATTTTAGTGACATTGCTGCATGAAATGCAGAAAAGAGATGCGAAGAAAGGCCTTGCAACGCTTTGCATTGGCGGCGGCATGGGCTGCTCTACCATTGTGGAAAGAGATTAATGGAATTTCATTTTAAAATAAATCAAATCAAGGAGGAACTACAATGAAAGTAGGAGTTATCGGCGCAGGAACCATGGGACAGGGCATTGCAAAAGCATTTGCCCAGATTGATGGGTATGAAGTTGCGCTTTGTGACATCAAACAGGAGTGGGCAGACGGCGGAAAGGCAAAAATCCAGAAAGGATATGCCAGATTAGTGGAAAAAGGCAAAATGACACAGGAAGCAGTTGATGCCATTCTCACGAAGATTACGCCGGGATTAAAAGAAGATCTTTGCGCAGATTGTGATTTAATCGTAGAAGCCGCTTTTGAGAACATGGAAGTAAAGAAAACCACTTTCTCAGAGTTAGATAAAATCGCAAAACCAGAGTGCATTTTCGCATCCAATACTTCAAGCCTTTCCATTACGGAAATCGGAAACGGCCTGACGCGTCCAATGATTGGAATGCACTTCTTTAATCCGGCAGACCGCATGAAATTAATCGAAGTAATCGCAGGCGTAAACACTCCGGTTGAAACAGTGGATGCGATTAAGAAGATTTCCGAAGAAATCGGCAAAACTCCGGTACAGGTAAATGAAGCGGCAGGCTTTGTTGTAAACCGTATCTTAATTCCGATGATAAATGAAGCTGCTTTCATCAAAATGGAAGGCGTTTCAGACGTTGCCGGAATTGACACGGCTATGAAACTTGGCGCAAATCATCCGATGGGGCCATTAGAGTTAGGCGATTTTATCGGTCTTGACATCTGCCTTGCAATTATGGATGTTCTTTACAATGAGACAGGCGACAGCAAATACCGCGCATGTCCGTTAATCCGCAAAATGGTACGTGGCGGCAACCTTGGCGCAAAGAGCGGAAAAGGATTCTACATTTACAATGCAGACCGTACAAAGACGCCAATCGACGCTCAGTAAAGAACGGGCATTTGCCAGCAGACAGTGAATTTGTAAAATTATAAGACATGGAGGAATATGAATCATGGATTTCGGTTTAGATAAAAAACATGAAATGGCGAGATCTTTATTTAGGGATTTTGCTGAAAACGAAGTGAAACCTCTGGCTCAGGAAGTGGATGAGACAGAAGAATTTCCAATGGAAACCGTAAAGAAAATGCAGAAGTTAGGTTTCATGGGGATTCCGGTTCCAAAAGAGTACGGCGGACAGGGCTGTGACCCGCTTACATATGTAATGTGCGTAGAAGAACTTTCAAAAGTCTGCGGCACAACAGGCGTTATCGTATCGGCGCACACTTCTCTTTGCATTGATCCGATTTTGACATATGGTTCGGAAGAACAGAAGCAGAAGTATGTAAAACCGCTTGCAACCGGAGAGAAAATCGGCGCGTTTGCATTAACGGAGCCGGGCGCAGGAACGGACGCGCAGGGCGCGCAGACAAAAGCGGTTCTTGATGGCGATGAATGGGTGTTAAACGGTTCGAAGTGCTTTATTACAAATGGTAAAGTGGCAGATGTTTACATTGTAATTGCGATTACAAACGTTACAACAGACAAGAGGGGCAGGAAGAAAAAGAATTTCTCCGCATTTATTGTAGATAAGGGCGCTCCGGGATTCTCTTTTGGAACAAAAGAGAAGAAAATGGGTATCCGTGGATCTTCCACATATGAGTTGATTTTTGAAGATTGCAGGATTCCGAAAGAGAATTTATTAGGACCGGAAGGAAAAGGCTTCCCAATCGCTATGCATACGCTTGACGGCGGACGTATCGGTATCGCTGCGCAGGCGCTTGGCATTGCGGAAGGCGCATTAGACAGAGTAATTGCCTATACAAAAGAAAGAAAACAATTCGGCCGTTCGATTGCGCAGCAGCAGAATACACAGTTTAAGATTGCAGATATGGCTGCAAGAATTGAAGCTGCGCAGTTATTGGTTTACAAAGCGGCTATGGCAAAAGCGACTCAGAAAGTATATTCCGTAGAAGCCGCAAAAGCAAAATTATTCGCGGCAGAGACAGCTATGGCTGTAACGACAGAAGTTGTACAGTTATTTGGCGGATATGGATATATCAGGGAATATGACGTAGAGCGTATGATGCGTGATGCGAAGATTACCGAGATCTATGAGGGAACTTCTGAAGTGCAGAGAATGGTAATTTCCGGCGCATTGTTAAGATAGCCGTAATAAAAAGCGACAACCAATAAACAAAATATAAGGAGTGAATACCGTGAAGATAGTTGTATGTGTAAAACAGGTACCGGATACCAAAGGCGGCGTACAGTTTAACCCGGACGGTACATTAAACAGAGCTGCAATGCTTACTATTATGAATCCAGACGACAAAGCAGGGTTAGAGGCAGCGCTTAGAATAAAAGAAGAAAACGGGGCGGAAGTTACCGTTATCACGATGGGGCTTCCAAAAGCTGACGAAGTGCTTCGTGAAGCAATGGCAATGGGAGCGGATAAAGGAATCCTTGTAACGGACAGAGTGTTAGGCGGAGCGGATACATGGGCGACTTCAACAACTCTTGCAGGCGCAATCCGTAACTTGGAGTATGATTTAATCATTACAGGACGTCAGGCAATCGACGGCGATACCGCTCAGGTTGGACCGCAGATTGCAGAGCATTTGGGGCTTCCGGTGATTTCCTATGCGCAGAATATAAAAATTGACGGCAATGCAGTGGTGGTAGAGCGCCAGTACGAAGACAGATATCATGAATTAAAAGTGGCTATGCCTTGTTTGATTACGGCTTTATCTGAATTAAACGAGCCGCGTTACATGACTCCAGGCGGAATCTTCGATGCATATGACAAAGAAGTGACTGTATGGGGCAGGGCAGACTTAAAAGATGTAGACGATGCAAACCTTGGTTTAAAAGGCTCTCCAACGAAGATTGCAAAAGCATCCGATAAAGTCCGCAAAGGCGCAGGTGAGAAAGTAACGCTTGATACAGATGAAGCGGTTGCTTTCCTGATGGGCAAGTTTAAAGAAAAACATATTATCTAATAAAAAAAGGAAAAGTGGTGATTACAATGGGTTTAGAAGAATATAAAGGAGTATATGTCTTTGCGCAGCAGGTAGACAACGTATTAGACGGCGTTGCATTTGAATTACTTGGAAAAGCAAAAGACTTGGCAAAAGATTTAGAGACAGATGTAACAGCAGTATTAATCGGATCTGATGTAAAGGGCCTTGCAGATGAGTTGGCAGTATATGGCGCTGATAAAGTCATTGTTGTAGATGATCCGCAGTTGAAAGATTACAGGACAGAGCCATATGCGCATGCGCTTTCTTCTGTGATTAATGAATATAAACCGGAGATAATGTTAGTTGGCGCTACGGCGATTGGCCGTGACCTTGGTCCGACCGTTTCTGCAAGAGTGGCAACGGGTCTTACTGCAGACTGTACCGTATTGGAAATCGGCGATTTTCCATTAGTGGCTCAGCCGGGAAAAGAAGACGAGCAGAAGCACAAACAACTTTTGATGACGCGTCCGGCATTCGGCGGAAATACGATTGCGACAATCGCATGTCCAGATAACCGTCCGCAGATGGCTACTGTGCGTCCCGGCGTTATGCAGAAAATTGCTCCGATTGAAGGCGCAAAAGCAAACGTTGTGGAATACAATCCGGGATTTACGCCGGATAACCGCTATGTAGAAATCTTAAATGTCGTAAAAGCAGTGAAGACGACAGCAAATATCATGGATGCTAAGATTTTAGTATCCGGCGGCCGTGGCGTTGGCTCCAAAGAAAACTTTAAATTATTAGACGATCTTGCTGAAGTTCTTGGCGCAACAGTAAGCTGCTCCCGCGCAGTAGTTGAAAACGGCTGGCAGCCGGTAGATTTGCAGGTTGGCCAGACTGGAAAAACTGTTCGTCCGCAGATTTATTTTGCAATCGGCATTTCAGGAGCAATCCAGCATGTAGCCGGAATGGAAGATTCCGACTTAATCGTTGCAATCAATAAAGATGAAGATGCTCCAATCTTTGATGTTGCAGATTATGGCCTTGTAGGAGATTTGAACAAAATCGTTCCGGCATTGACTGCAGCATTGAAAGAGGCAATGTAGAAAAATTTTATTAGAATAGGAAAAGCAGGCATAGCGAAAGCTGCGCCTGCTTTTTATTGTATACGGCGGAGAAAGGCAAAGGGAGCGATTGAAGAAAACAAGGATAGAGGAAAGATGGATTTAGAGAAAAACTGCCTTCTGTACAGATTTTATTTAGACAGAAGGCAGTTTATAATATGGGTTATTCTTCCTGTTCTTTTTTCTGGTAAAATCTAAGTCCACAGCGTCCATGTTTTTTGACGTCATATAAAGCTTCGTCTGCGTGTCCGTAGAGGTCATCGGAAAATCCACTTTCGGAAAATGCGGCTCCGACGCTTAGCGACACTTCCGGAAGCCCGTCGTCTGGATGGAGCAGGGCGTCATTTATTGCATTGACTTTGGTTTCAATTACGGATTTTAAATCTTCTGTAATGTCGGTAATAATTACTGCAAATTCGTCTCCTCCGATGCGCGCCGGAAAGTCTGTGGAACGGAAACTTTCTTCTAACAGACGGGCTACTTTTTGCAGCACTTTGTCACCTGTTTCGTGCCCGTATCCGTCATTCACAAGTTTGAATTTATCTACATCAATGATTAGTAGGGCTATCGGATCTAATTTTGCTTTTAAGAACTGTTTTAACTGATCGAATGCGCCGCGGTTGATAATTCCGGTCAGCGGATCATGTTCTGCCTGATGGCGGAGCGTCGTTTCATTAGCGGCATTGAGTTCAAAAATATTGTTATAGGTGAGAGCCAGATATTTAAACTCATATGATCCTGTGATCTCCAACATAGTTTCGTTCTGAATATTTTTCACATAGATTTGCAAAGGCTTTATGATTAATTGAATAATTAAAATAAATACGAGCAGATTTTCGATAAACAATATGCTGATTAATAACTGTTGTTTACGCATCATGCCTTTCAAATCCATGGAACTTTCGTATTGCTTCTGCTGGGTGTCTTTGATAATTTCCTCAAGAAAAGAAGATATATTGCTGACAATCAGTTCTTTAGAGTTCTGGTAATCTGAGGAAAACACAAGTTCGCGGGCTTTTTCAATCATTTCTTCCGGTTTTAACGTTTCATCTTCCGGTTTTAGAGAAACTTCTTGAATATCTGGAAATTCTTTCATATCCTGTTTTTGCGAAACGGCAATCAGTTTCATAGAATATATTTCTTTTTCCATTAATTGATTTGAATATTCAAGCGCTGACAGCAAAAAACCGGAGGTCTTTTGGCCGGTTTCATAAGATTCCAAATGTTCCAATACGGAATCCCTTCGGCGGGTCTCGTAGACTTCTGTAAAATAATTTTGGACATATTGTTCATCTAAAGTAACGGTATAAAGGCGTACCTGCTCAGTCAGATAATTTGAGCCGTCAGCCACAAGAGCCGCATTCTTTTCACACTGAATGTATTCGTCAGTGGAGGAGACCAGATGTTCATATTTTTGCCACGCATGGATCGTTGCCCATATAAGCAGTATGTAGAGAATACAGGATATGGAAATCATACCGATGTTTATGGTGCGCAGCCGTATTCCCTTAATAGGATTTTTGCTTTTTACTTTCATAACTTATCCTCCGCATAATTCTATATAACTTTTATTATAGCCGATGCAAAGAAAAATTGGTAGCTTTTCTTTTAAAGTAGATAAATTATAATTAAAAAATTGTCTGTGTGTAAGAAAGAATAAAATGTAAAGTCTGTGTGTAAGAAAGAATCAAAAAGTAATGCAGCTAAGAAGTTTATTAGCAATTTGGGAATCAAACATTTATGAAAAGGCGAAACGGCGTTTTATTATCATATGTGTTGAAAATTTTTGGATTTTTGGGCCTTTTTTATTTTTGAATTTTTTGGACGGAGGATGCCAAATAACTATGAAAATTTCAGAACTGGGATATTCTAAGCTTTGCTTTTGAGGGTTTTTGTTTTGGCATGATAGGCGCATTATGAAAAATTTAAGCGTCATAAAAATAATTCCAATTTTTCATTTGCCTTGCAATTAGGAGCAATTTCGGCTAAACTGATAGTAAGAAAGATGTAGGGAAATGGAAGAAAAATTTCGGGGGAGGCATGTGGTATGGATAAAAATGTTCGTCTGGCAGATATTTATATAAAAATATACAATAAACGTCCGTTGACGTTAGAGGATTTGACATTCTTGGCTAAATTTGATCGTGAATGTTTTGAAAAAACATGTCAGAATCTGTTTTATAATCTTCCGGAAGCAAAAGAGTTTTTGGCGCCGGAATTGCCGGATGCCGCATCGATTTGTCAGCCAGCCGGAGAGCCTTCTCAAGCGGAACTTCCTTTGCATACAGAGCAAAAGCCTTCCATACAGACGCTTTTAGAAAATTTAAAGAAGATGGAATGGGAAGAATTTCCCGTCCCAGATATGGATGCCGGCAAGGTGAAGAATCTGCTTGGAAGTTTGTATATGGAGATGCTGTTTCCGCATAATGACAAGTGCCGTTATTTTCAGTTAGATGAAGAAACGGACAGCTCGATTTTCAATAAAAAGGCATAGAAGGAGCCGAATCCTATGAAAATACTTCTAACCGCAATTAATGCAAAGTACATACATTCGAATCTTGCCGTTTATAATTTGCGGGCTTATGCAAAAGAATGCCAAGATTCAATCGAAATAGCGGAATTTACCATTAACCATCGCAGTGAGTATATTTTACAGGAACTTTATAAAAAGAAACCTGACGTCCTTTGTTTTTCCTGTTATATTTGGAATTATGAATATGTCAGGGAAATAGCGGCAGAGTTTTTTAAGTTAAACCCGAATGCGCCCATATGGTTGGGCGGGCCGGAAGTATCTTATGAAGTAGAAGACATGTTCCGTAAAAATCCGGCGTTTTTTGGCGTTATGATTGGAGAGGGGGAAGCTTCCTTTGCAGAACTGGCAGAGTATTACTGCAATGGGCGGACGGGGAGCTTGAGTGAGATTGCCGGAATTGCTTATCGCGGCAAAGCGGGCGAGATTACTAAAACCGCGGTCAGGGAGCCGCTTGCAATGGGGGAAATCCCGTTTTGCTATGGAGATATTCAGGACTTTAAAAACCGGATCATTTATTATGAATCAAGCAGGGGCTGTCCGTTTTCCTGCGCTTACTGCCTGTCTTCCATAGACAAAAAGCTCCGGTTCCGCGATCTTGCTCTCGTAAAAAAGGAGCTTTCTTTTTTTATAGAGAAAAAAATCCCTCAGGTTAAATTTGTTGACCGCACGTTTAATTGTAACCATGCGCATGCCATGGAAATCTGGCAGTTTCTAAAAGAAGCTGATCAGGGAATTACGAATTTTCATTTTGAAATAGCGGCGGAACTTTTGTGTAAGGAAGAACTGGATTTGCTGTCAAAGCTTCGTCCCGGCCTGATCCAGCTTGAAATTGGCGTACAGTCTACGAATCCTGACACGTTAAAGGCAATCCACAGGACGACGGATTATCTGAAGCTTGAATATGCAGTCGGGCAGATTCAAAAGGCTGGCAATATCCATATCCATTTAGATTTAATAGCGGGCTTACCATATGAAACATATGGGCAGTTTGCAAAATCTTTTCGGGACGTGTACGCCTTAAATCCTAATCAGTTGCAGCTTGGGTTTTTAAAAGTATTAAAAGGCTCTTATCTGTATGCGCATAGAGAGGAATACGGCATATGCTATACGGAAAAGCCGCCATATGAGACAATGCAGACAAAGTGGATTTCATATGGGGAAATGCTTTCTATAAAACTGGTGGAAGAAATGCTTGAAGTATATTATAACAGCGGGCAGTATGAAGTTACGATGAAATTAATCGATGCAGTCTGTCCGGATTCATTTGCTTTTTTCTTACAGCTTGGGCAGTTTTATGAAACAAAGGGGTATCGGGACAGGAGCCATTCAAGAATCCGCAGATGTGAAATTTTTTTGGAATTTGCCAAAGAGCGCTTAGAAATTCTGCCGGAACTGATTCAGGAATCTTTATTGTATGACTTGTATTATCGGGAAAATTTAAAGAGCCGCCCGTTTTGGGCGAAAAATCCGGCAGAATTTGCAAAGGAGAAGAAGCTGTTTTGTCCGGATAGGACGTCGTCGCATTTGGAACCGTTTTTTTACCATTTTCCTGGTAAAGAGGAACGACGCATTTTTTCACTTCCCAAACGGCGGGACGAGCCTGTATACGTTTTATTTGAATATGACAAACGGGATGCCCTAAGCCATCAGGCAAAAACGACAGAATATACCATTCAGGAGGTAAAGGAACGATGGAAACACGCGCAAAAGAAATTTTAAAACGGTTAGATACCGCATATGGGACGGAGTATGTCTGTTATCTCAACCATAATACGCCATGGCAGCTATTAATTGCGGTTATTTTAAGCGCGCAGTGTACCGATGCGAGAGTGAATATTGTGACGAAAGAGTTATTTCAAACATATGATACGCTGGAAAAGTTTGCCGAAGCGGATTTAGAAGAATTAGAGCAGGCAATCCATTCTACCGGATTTTACCACAATAAGGCGAAAAACATTATTGCCTGCGCAAAAGCCCTGATTGAAAACCACAACGGGGAAGTGCCGCGGACATTGGAGGAACTGACGGCGTTAGCGGGCGTTGGCAGGAAAACGGCAAACGTAATCCGCGGCAATGTCTACCATGATCCGAGCATTGTAGTGGATACGCATGTCAAGCGGATTTCAAAGCGTTTAGGCTTTACTATAAACGACGATCCGGTCAAAGTGGAAATGGATCTGATGGAAGTTTTGCCAAAAGACCATTGGATTCTTTACAATATCCAGATTATTACATTTGGGAGGAACATTTGTTTTGCGAGAAACCCAAAGTGCGCGGAATGCTTTTTAAGCGATATTTGTGTGTCACAGGATAAGCGGTAAGGAAAGGCGGGTTACGCCTTTTTTCCCGTTACAAATTCCTGTAGTTTTAAAAACGCCCTGCTTGATGTGAACATGCGGTTTAGCCGCGTGGAAATATCGGCAAACAGGTAAATAAAAAGTATAACAACTAAAAGGACAGCCGCTTCTTGTCCGACGGATAGCGGATAAGCTCCGCAAAGCCCGAGAATCTGCCCCATCGTGACATGCTGTAAGAGAAAAATGGCATAGGAAATTTTGCTGGTATACCGGAAAAATGGCGCTGCTTTTTTCTGTTTCATTATAGCTGTTCCAACATGATAGAAAATCAGAAACAGGCCGACAGCGATAAATTGCGCGCAGATAAATGGATCCAGCGGCATTTTCACGAAAATGAAGAAAAGGGCGATTCCGCCGAATACGGCAGTAACCCAGAGTTTACTCAGTTTTTCCCGATATTCTATAAATAGCATTCCAAGCCAGAAGGCAAACAGGCAGACAAACAGATTATGTTCCCGCGGAATCTGGAAAAAGGGAATTGGCCAATGGAACGCCGCTGTTGCCGCCAAAAGAAAAAGGGTAGTGAAAATTTTTAGGCGGCGCATACAAAAAGCCAGCAAAGGATAGAGCAGATACAAAAGAATCAAGGCTCCTAAAAACCATTCTCCAATGATATAATAACTTTGCGGGAAGCGGAAAAAGAAATATCCGTCCATGCCAAAAAGCGTTAATAGCAGGTATTTTGGGTTTCCATTATAAAATAAATTTCCTAGGGCAGCCGCTTTTTGATAAAACAGAAAAAACCATATCAGATAAAATAAAGGGAAAATTCCCTTAAAACGGTCGAAATAATACTGTTTGAGCGGATAATCTTTAAAATTCCGGTGGTTATAATAAAGAGAAGCGCCCGATAACATAAAAAAGATATTTACGCTTGTATTTTCACCCCACACGCCGTTTGCGTGTGTGAGGAAAAACGGAAAATCCGCATGAATGGCGGACTGTGCGCACATATTGGCAAAATGATAAACAATAATAATCCATGCAGTGACGCTGCGCATAAAATCAAAACTCTCAATATGCTGTTTTTGCTGAACCATAAGCATCCTCCAAATCTAAAAAACTTCAGGAAAAGAAATTTTTCCCATGACATTGTACCACATCTTTCAATAAATGCGAGCATTTTTCATTTTTTTAATAAAATCTAAACTTTTATACATTATTTACGCCGTTTATTTCAACTATCTTTTTCTTGCAAAATCTTTCCTTTAATGTTAGAGTTAAAAGACAAACGGACACATTACAAAGCAGAGGATAAGATTATGTTATTTAACTCATTGGATTTTCTGATTTTTTTTCCAATCGTAGTTTTGGTTTATTTCGCTATTCCAAATAAAATGAAATACTTGTGGCTGCTTGTGGCAAGCTACTATTTTTATATGTGCTGGAACGCAAAATATGCGCTATTAATCCTTTTTTCCACAGCAGTCACATATGCAAGCGGCATTCTGATTGACAAAGCGGATACCGCGCGGCAAAAAAAGCTTGTCGTAGCGTCCAGTTTTACGCTAAATCTGGCGGTTCTGTTTTTTTTCAAATATTGTAATTTCGCATTGGATGCGGTGGGGAAATTTTTCCTGCTTTTTCATATTGAACTGCATTTGCCTGTGTTTGATCTATTGCTTCCCGTCGGGATTTCATTTTATACATTTCAGGCGTTAAGTTATACGATGGACGTCTATAGAGGGGAAATTTACGCAGAAAAGAATTTTTTCCGTTATGCCTTATTCGTTTCTTTTTTCCCGCAGTTAGTGGCGGGTCCGATTGAGCGTTCAAAGAATCTGCTCCGTCAGCTTGCTGAACCGAAAAAATTCTGCTTTGAAGCGGCAAGGGAAGGTTTTCTTTTAATAATATGGGGCTTTTTTTTGAAAATCGTTCTTGCAGACCGGATTGCGATTTTTGTAGACACGGTGTATGGAGATTATCGGAAGTATGGCGGCTGGTATCTTGTTGTGGCTACTGTTTTGTTTGCATTCCAGATTTATTGCGACTTTTACGGGTATTCTGTGATTGCAATGGGAGCGGCGAAGATCCTGCGCATTCAGTTAATGGATAATTTTGACGCCCCATATTTATCTGTTTCGGTTGCGGAATTTTGGCGGAGGTGGCATATTTCCCTGACTTCATGGTTTAAGGATTATCTCTATATTCCGCTTGGCGGCAGTAAAAAGGGAGTGTTCCGTAAGTATCTGAATAAAATGATTGTTTTTCTTGTGAGCGGATTGTGGCATGGGGCGTCTTTTTCATTTGTGGCGTGGGGCGGCTTAAACGGCTTGTATCAGATTCTCGGCGAGGCGCTTATGCCGGTAAGGGACAGGCTTGTTTCGTTTTTCGGTTTGCGCAGGGAGTCGCTTGGGCATAGGCTTTTGCATATATTGGGCACTTTTGTTTTAGTGGATTTCGCTTGGATATTTTTTAGGGCAAATCAGTTTACGGAAGCGGTTGCAATTATAAAACGCATGGTTTCCGTGAAAAACCCATGGATATTATTTGACGGCTCTCTCTATGAATGCGGGCTGGATCAGAAAAGCTTTTGGTTTATGATTTTTTGCATTCTGGTTTTGATGGTTGCGGATTTTTGCAGACAGAAAGGAATTGTCGTGCGGGACGTAATTTTGAAACAGGATTTTTGGTTCCGCTGGCTGTTCATTTCGGCGGCTGTCTGCTTTGTTCTGGTTTTCGGAATCTGGGGCACGCTCTATGATGCAAGTGGGTTTTTATATTTTCAGTTTTGAGGTCGCTTATGAAAAAAGGATATAAGAAATTACTGTCCGCCGTTTTTTGCTGCGCAGTGTTTTTGCTTATGTTTACGGCGGTTTCGCGATTTTTTATGCGAAAGACCAGTTATATAAAAAATGCGGATTTTTACAGTTATGAGGGGGATTTTGACGTGCTGTTTTTGGGGAGCAGCCACATGGTTATGGGCATTTCCCCGATGGAATTGTGGAAAGAGTATGGGATTACTTCCTATAATCTGGCAAACCACGGCCAATGGATTCCGGTAGATTACTGGGCGCTGAAAAACGCATTGCAGTATACAACGCCAAAAGCCGTCGTGCTGGACGTACGGGCGATTGACATTGACAACAATAAATACTCGCCGGAGCATATTTCCCAGCTCCATGAGCTGTTTGATGCGATGCCGTTTGGAAAAATGAAAATTGACGCCGTAAAGGATCTTCTGCCAAAGGATAAGTGGATGGAGTATTTATTCAATTTTTCCATCTATCATACCAGATGGAATGAAATTGACGAATCTTTTTTTGGGAAAGCAAAGCCGTCTCCAGAAAAAGGGGCGATGCTGGACAATGCAGACCACTATGACGAAGCGACAGTGGAAGAAATTGATCCGCCGGTCTTAATTGAGAAAGACGAAATGTATTTGCAGGAGACGACAGGGAAGGAATATTTAAGAAAAATCATTGAACTATGCCAAGAAAATGAGATTGAGATTATTTTAACGGCTCTGCCGTATTCCCCTTCCGATATGTACCAAAGGTGGTTAAACAGCGCGGCAGTGATTGCGGAAGAATATGGCGCGCCTTATCTGGATTATAATGTGGAAGACACATTTGTTAATTTTCATACGGATTATTTTGACGATGCGCACTTAAATTCATCGGGAAACCGTAAAGCGACATTCGTTTTGGGCAAATATTTAGCCGAAGAATGCGGGTTAGGCAACAGCCACGATGAGAAGACCGCTTCTGTCTGGGATAAAGATTATAAAAAATACATGAAATTTAAGTTAAACTGGTTAAAACAGCAAGACAGCCTAAATTCCTATTTGATGCTGCTTTGTGATAAACAGTTTGACATTGTAGTGGATATTTATAATCCGGATATATGGAAAGATCCTTCTTATGTTTACCTGTTTGAAAATTTGGGGGTTTCCATGGATCAGGTTACAGAGGACACAGACTGTATTGTGATAAAAAAAGGCGGAGAATCGGCGGAAGCGCTTCAGGGGTTCCATGGCTCGGAAGGCGTAGTTGAAACATCAGTCGGGCAGTTAGGGCTTTTTATTGAAGATATGGACGAAAAAGGCAATGTCGTTTCTTATGGCGTTTATGTCGACGAGAAAAAACGCTACAGCGTCCCGGCTGATGAACCGGCGGATATGCGGATACTTGTATTAAAAGATGAGAATTTAAAAACCTGTGATTTTGCCGCGTTTTCTTATACTGTGGAAAAGCAGAAAAAATATAAACTTACGACGACGGCAGTGAAACGATAGAAAGAAAAGAGGCATAGGAGATGGGCATATGAAAAAGAGGCATTGGGAGAGAATGAAACGGGCATTTATGCTTTTTACCGCGCTTTTAGTGTTTGCTAAAATTGCAGGCGCGGAAGAAATGGTCTGGCCGGCAGGCGTGGTGAAGTTAAGCGAAACGTCAGTTGTCATGGCACCGGGAACTGTGAAAAAACTAAAATTAAACGGGGCGTCTTCCGGCGTGAAATGGTCAAGCAGCAGCAAAAAAACCGTGACTGTCGGAAAAACAGGCAAATTAACGGCAAAAGCAAAAGGGACGGCAAGCATTGTCGCAAAGTATAAGAAGCAGACATATATCTGTTCTGTGACTGTGAAATATATGAACCATACGACGGCGGATAAAATCCGTTATAAAGATTCCAGCGGAAATTTTGGGAAGACCGGCCGTTGGTTTAAAAAGGACATTAATGGCAAAAAGTATGATTTTACAAGTACGGATGGAAGCGCAATTTATTTTAAAGTGACGGGAAGCAAATATGTGGACATAGATTTTTATTGGAATACAGCAGTGGCCGATCCTTATTTTGCTTATTCCGTCGACGGCGGCAATATGAAGCGGCAGCTTCTTACAAAAAAAAGGATCAGCGTGGGGAATACAAAGACGCATTATGTCCGTGTGTTGATTGACGCTATATCCGAATATGAGGATCGTTGGATCGGGGAAGCCGGAGTTGCCATAAAGAAAGTCAAACCTGTGACAAAAGACGGGATTGTCACGGCAGTCACGCCAAAAAACCCGACGATTGCGTTTTTTGGGGACAGTATGACAAAAGGCGTGCGCGCTTTGAATATGGAACTTACGCCTTCTGGCACCAGCGCCACGCACAGCTATGCGTGGCATTGCGCGAAAGAATTAAAAATGACGCCGTATTTTGTCGGCTATGGCGGTTCTGGGATTATTGAGCAGGGTTCGTTCCAGAAATGTTTAAGCGTGATCAGCCAAGCGTCGGCGCATCGGAAAGCGGAATCGTTTGATGCAGACACAGTCGTCGTGTTGCATGGGACGAATGACGTTTACACTTATGGAAATATGTATATCATGGAATACAAAAAAGTATTGGAAGCGCTGCATAAAAAGTTCCCGAAAGCAAAAGTGATGGCAGTGATTCCGTTTAACCAGATACACGCGGACGAAATTAGGGCGGCCGGAAGCGCTTACAAAAAATGGTGTACAGTTGTGGAAACGGCAAATTGGAACTTATCTTATACAGACGGAATGCATCCAAGCGCAAAAGGCGCGGAAAGAGCCGGAAAGAAGCTGGCAAAGAAGATTCGCTCTGTCAGGAAATAAACCAAAGCGTCAGGATAGTAGAAGAATGTTGGAAGATTATATTGTAGTGGATTTAGAAATGACAGGGTTAAATCCGAAAACGGACCGAATCTTAGAAATTGGGGCGGTAAAAGTTTTAGGCAAACAGGTGTGTGGGACGTTTTCCAGATTAATCCGCCCAGAGCGGAAATTGGATACGAAAATTGTGGAACTTACGGGCATAACAGACGTTCTGGCGGCTTCGGGCGAAGAGCTGGATATTGCGGTGGAAGCTTTTTTGGAGTTTGCGGGAGATTTGACTTGGGTTGGACATAATATTTTGTTTGACTATAAATTTATCAAGCAGTGGGAAGTCAATCATAGGCTCAAAAAAACAAGGCATTCGGTGGATACGTTAAAGATTGCCAGAAAATGCCTTCCTGATTTGGAAAAGAAAACGCTCGACTATCTTTGCGGGCATTTTAAAATCAGACGGGCGGCAAAACACAGGGCGTTAGAAGACGCCGCCGCAAACTGCATTCTGTATGAAAAATTAGAACGGGATTTCTTACGGGAAGCGCCGGAACTGTTTCGCGGGACACAGATGCAATACAATGTAAAGCGGCAGACTCCGGCAACGGCCCGGCAGATAAATTATTTGAAGGCGTTATTGGAACGCCATGGAATAGAGATGGAGATTTTGGACGGACAGCTAAGCCGGAGTGAAGCGTCGCGTTTAACGGACCAGATTATTCGTCAGTATGGGAAGCGTTAAGTTTTGTTAATACAAAAGAGCGGAACGATTCGTCCATAGAAGAAAGAGCTTCTTTCATCGTTTGCAGGCGTTCTGGCTGGTTTTGCTCTTGATAAAGTCTGGCAAGCAAAAGATAAATCTGGCTGCTGTCTAGTTTTAATTCCACCGCGTATTCTAAGATGCGGACTGCATCTTCTTTCCTGCCAAGTTCCAGCTCTCTGCAGGCGTAGTGATAAAGCGTGGCGGACAGTTCGTTCCAGTTGTCGTCGTATTCGCTTAATTCATTAAAATTAGCGGGACCGTACATGAGTTTTAAGTCGGTATTGGAATACTTTGACAAATTGATGATCCGTTTGGAGGAAAGCTTCTGTAAAATGGCTTCATATTCAAAAAGCTTTGGATCGTCATAAGATGCGATTGGGAGTTTTTCTGTTGAAAAAGTGAGGTAACTAAGGCCGGAAATGTCTTTTTTACGGGTTGCGTTTGCCAGACGTTCCCTCTCTAAAAACGACTCGTTCGCTTCTTCTTGTTTGGCGGTGTGTTTGCCGCGTTTTATGGCAAGGACTGCGGTAAACAGGATAAAGGCAAATAAAAAAACGGGAATTGGGTAGCGCATGTTCAATGTTCCTTTCTAATTACATAAAATGAAATGAGGTGATTGTAATGAATTTTTTTAATCCAAAAAGAAACCGTAAAATTGCAGGGATTATTGCGGCAATTTTGATACTGTCCATGGTAATTTCAGCTTTTGTGTCGCTGGCAGTTTAATCCCATATGTTACAAATATACAGAATTATCTGAATTATGTCAAATATATTCGTGGATATGCCCCTTGAAAAACAGTTGTAATATGTTTTAGAATAAGAGGAAAACAGAGAGGATTGGTTATATGAAGAAATATCTTAAATTTCTGCCGGCGCTGATGCTTGTTTTTACTGCCGGCTTTGTAGGACACTCCCTGATGGCCGTAGATGCGCAAGAGGAAGGCTTGATTCCGGAGACGGTTTATTTTGACGACATTGACGTAAGCGGCATGACTGAACAAGAAGCAGACCGCGCGCTTGAGGCGCATATGGATACGGTACGGAACAAGTCTTTTACTTTGACGACCGGAGAAAAGAGCATACAAGTTTCCGCAGAGGATTTAGGGATTGAAATTAAGAATCCTGAAATCGTGGAGGAAGCGTTAAACCTTGGAAAAACAGGGAATTTAATTGCCCGTTATAAGGATAAGAAGGATTTAGAGAAAGAGCCGAAGCGGTTTTCCATCAAATACAAATGTGAGGAAGATAAAATCGAAACGCTTCTTGGCGTAAACATGGCGAACTTGAACCAAGAAGCCGTAAACTGTGGTTTGAAGCGTGAAAACGGCGCTTTCCAGATTATAGACGGCGCAGACGGGATTGAAGTGAATGTGGCAAAATCAGTAGAATTGATTTCGGAGTTTTTAGAGGAAGAATGGGATTTATCAAATTCTCAGATTACGCTTGCCACAGATGTGACGAAGCCTAAGGGGACGAAAGAAGAACTTTCGAAAGTGACTGATGTGTTAGGCGCGTTCCATACGGATTTTAGTTCTTCCGCGGCAGGAAGGGCGAAAAATGTCAGAAACGGCGCGGAAAAAATAAACGGCACAGTGATTTATCCAGATGAGCAGTTTTCCGTTTATAAGTCGGTCAGCCCGTTTGATGCGGAAAATGGATATGAGCTTGCAGGCTCTTATGAGAACGGGACGACTGTACAGACATATGGCGGCGGAATCTGCCAAGTGTCGACGACTTTATATAACGCGGTGATTTTATCGGAACTTCAGGTGGACGAGAGGTTTAACCATTCCATGATTGTCAATTATGTGAAGCCTTCCATGGATGCGGCGATTGCCGGCACGTCAAAGGACTTGAAATTTACGAACAACACGGATGCGCCGATTTATATTGAAGGCTATACCAATGGCGGACAGCTCTATTTTACAATATATGGAGAGGAAACCCGCCCTTCCAACCGGACTGTGACGTATGAAAGCGAGACGCTTAGCAAGACGGAGCCGGGTGTGACGCTCCGGGCGGACGGAAGCCACGGCATAGGATATTTTGCGACGCTGACCAGCCCGCATACCGGTTATACGGCAAAATTATGGAAAGTGGTTAAAGTGAACGGCGTGGAACAGAGCAGGACGGAATTTAACAGCAGCAGATACAACGCTTCCAATAAAGTGATTGCCGTAGGCGTTGCCACGGACAATCCAGAGGCGGCGGCGCAGATGTCGGCGGCGGTTGCAAGCGGAAGTGAAGCGGCGTGCAGGCAGACGGCGGCGGCGCTTGCGGGAGATCCGGCGGCGCAGGCGGCAATGCAGGCAGCCGCGGAGCAAGCGGCGGCGCAGGCGGCGGCAGAAGCGGCA
>OFGM01000868.1_pt1 | contig 22538 bp, 19 predicted proteins | sample 1521741 | NCBI WGS metagenome assembly OFGM01 (sample SAMEA3504079, study PRJEB24116) | mouse gut metagenome | biome: mouse gut; feature: mouse-associated habitat; material: faeces | place: Denmark | collected 2011
CCCAGCACCGCGTCATAGTCGTGGGTGGCGTACCGCTTCACCAGGTCCAGCTCCCGCTTGCCGCTCTTGAGCACCGCATTGTGGGTGATCTCGCCCCACTCGTTGTAGTGCGTCCAGCTGGTCACCTTCAGGCTCACGGGGCTGGTCAGGTAGTCGGTGGTGCCCAGGTAGTCCATGTGGTAGTACAGCCGGATCTGGTTCCCGTTCTCGATCAGGTTGCCCGAGCTGGTTTCCACCCCGGTGATGTTCACACTCAGCCGGTCGTTGCCGTACACGTAGCGATAATCCAGGCCGTTGACCTCGTGCTCCATCAGCGGCTCGAAGGTGGGGCTGGTGTAGTCCACCACGAACTCCTTCACCACGGTGCTGAAGCTGGTCACCAGACTGCCGGTGGGCTTGTCGCCGCTGCCGTTTCCGTTGCCCTGGCCGTTCCCGTTACCATTGCCCTGGCCGTTACTTCCGCCGCCTCCACGTCCATTATTGGGATCGGCGTCGCCCAGCCCCGCGTCCACGTCATGGTAGCCGTAGCCGTTCTTGGCGATCTTCCAGGTGTCCTCCACCAGCGCGCCCAGGCCGTTGTACAGGTACGCGCTGCTCTCGCCGCTGGAATTGACCCCCAGCACCATCTTGTTGGTCTCATCGTAGGTGTACTGCCCCACGGTGGTGCGCTGGCCGTTGCCGTTGCCATTCCCGCTGCCGTTGAGCTTGCCGTACTGCTCCAGCACCAGGTTGCCCCGGCCGTCGTAGGTGTAGAGGGTGCCCTCCTTGTCGTTGCTGCTGTAGGACTTTTGGGTGACCTGGTTGAGGTTGTTCAGCTTGTAGTCGTAGTGGACGTTGTTGCTGTTGCGCTCATAGGTCAGGTTGCCCAGGCTGTCGTACTGGTACTCCCGCCACGCTTTCCCGTATACCTCGTCCACCCGGGTGAGGCGGTGCAGGGCGTCGTAGGTGTAGGTGTTCTCGGTGGTGGCCTCGCCGGTGCCGTTGCCCCGCATATACTCGTAGACCATGTTGCCGCAGTCGTCGTACTTGTAGACGTGCTTCTGCTGCTTCATGTCTTTCCGGGTGGGGTCGGTGTCGTCCACCCGCAGGAGCTGCCCGATGGAGTCGTACACATAGTCCTCCACCCAGCCGTGGGGGTACTCCATCCTCACCACGCGGCCCATGCCGTCGTAGCTGTAGGCGGTGGCGCGGCCATCGTCCTCAGTCACGGTCTTGAGCTGGCCCAGCAGGTCGTAGGCATAGTCCACCCCGGTGCCGTCCGGATAGTCGATGGAGGTCTGATTGCCCACCTCATCGTAGCCGTACTCCACCACATTGCCCTTGCGGTCGGTGACCTGGGTGATGCGCCGGAGCAGGTCCACCTCGAAGGAGGTGGTGCCCGTCCAGTCCTCCATCTCCACCAGCTCGCCCACCTTGTTGTAGCGGTAGGAAGCCTGCTTGCCCCCATTATAGTTGATCTGGGTCACAAAGTCCAGGGCATTATAGGTGTATTTTGTCTCATAGCCGTCCGCGTCCTTCTTGGACACCAGGTTGCCGTTGCCGTCGTAGGTGTAGGCGGTGACGGCACCCAGGGCATTGGTCTCCTTGGTCACCAGGCCGCGGCCATCGTACTCGTAGAGGGTGATCTCCCACTCGTCTGCCTTGTCCTGGGCGTCCACCCGGTGCAGGGAGGTCTTGGTCAGGCGGCCCATGGGGTCGTACTCGAACAGGGTGGAGTTGCCCAGGGCGTCGATGGTTTCCACGATCCGGCCACAGGCATCCAGCACATAGCTGGTCTTGTGGCCCGCCTTGTCCGTCTTGGAGGTCACATCGCCCTCGCCGTTGTAGGTGATGTGCTCGCTCTTGCCGTCCGGGGTGGTGGTCTTGATGAGCCGGTCCAGCGGGTCGTACTCGTAGGTGGTGACGCCGTCCGGGGTGGTCAGCTTCACCAGGTTCTGGTTGCCGTCGTACTCATAGGAGGTGACATAGCCCTCGGCATCGGTGACGGTGGCCACGTCGCCCCGGTCGGTGTAGGTATAGGTGGTCACGCCGCCCTTTGCATCGGTGGCAGTGAGCAGTCGGTCCAACTCATCGTAGGTGTAGGTGGTGGAATTGCCCAGGGCGTCGGTCATCTTCACCACCCGCCCGCAGGCGTCATAGGCATAGCTGGTTTCCGCACCCTCCTCATCCACCGTCTTGATCAGGCGGCCGTCGGCGTCGAAGGTCTGGGTGGCCACGCCGCCCTCCTCATCGGTGCGCTGGGTGATCCGGTCCAGCCCGTCATAGGTATAGCGGGTGGTGTTGCCATTGCCGTCGGTGGAGGAGGTGATATTGCCGTTCCCATCGTAGGTAAAGGAGAAGGTGTACCCCTCGGGATCCACGTAACTGACGAGCTGGTTGCGGGCGTCGTAGGAGTAGGTGATGGACTTACCGTCAGCCTGCACCACCTTGGTGATGTTGCCGTTGGCGTCGTACTCCACCCGGGTCACGGCCCCCTCGGGGTCGGTGATGGAGGTCACACGGTTCAGCTTGTCGTAGGTATAGCGGGTGACGCCGCCGTCCGTGTTGGTCTCGGAGAGCAGGTTCCCGTTCTTGTCATAGACATAGGCGGCGACGCCGTCCATGGCGTTGGTTACCTTCACCAGGTTGCCCACCTTGTCATAGGCATAGGCGGTCTTGAAGCCCCGGGCGTTGGTGATCTGGGTCATGCGCCCGTCCTTGTCGTAGACGTAGGAGACCACATAGCCCTCCTCGTCCGTGACGGTGAGCACGTTCCCATTGGCGTCATAGGTGGTGGCCACGCTGGTGCCGTCCTGATTGGTGAGGCCCACCAGCCGCCCCTTCGCGTCATACAGGAAGGTGACGGTATGGCCCATGGGGTCGGCGGTGGAGGTCACCCTGCCCATGGAGTCATACACATGGGAGGTTTTCAGCCCCAGGGCAGTGGTGGTGCTCAGCAGATTGCCGTTGGGGTCGTAGGTATAGGTGGTCTTATTGCCCAGCGGGTCGGTCTTGGCGGTCATGTGGCCGTCCGCGTCATACTCATAGGCCCAGACGTTTCCATTGGCGTCGGTTTCGCGGATCAGCTGGCCAATGGCGTCATAGGTCTTGGAGGTGCTGTAGTTCAGAGGATCTTTGGTGGACACCAGTCGGCCCTCGCCGTCGTAGGCATAGGTCCAGGTGTTCCCACGGGCGTCGGTCATGCCGGTCTGCCGGTCCAGCAGGTCGTAGGCGTAGACGGTCACGCCGCCCTCGGCATCGGTGACGCGGGTGAGGTTGCCGTCGCCGTCGTACTGGTAGCTGGTGGTGCCCTTCTCGGCGTCGGTGACGGAGGCCACCCGGCCCATGCTGTCATAGGCATAGCTGACCACGCCGCCCTCCGCGTCAGTGGCGGTGGCAACTTTGTTCAGGGAATTGTAGGTATAAGTGGTGACGAAGCCCATGGGGTCGGTGATGGTGAGCACGTTGCCCATGCTGTCATAGGTATAGGCCGTGACCCCGCCCATGGGATCGGTGGCGGTGAGCAGACGGCCCGCCGCGTCATAGGTGTACTTGGTGACGCCCTCCAGCTGATCGGTGGTGGAGAGCACCTGGCCGTTGGCGTCGTAGGTATAGCCCACGGTGGTGCCATCGGCATAGGTCACCTGGGTCACCCGGCCCAGCTTGTCATAGACATACTGGGTGGCAAAGCCCCTGGCGTCGGTGGCCTTGGTGGTCCGGCCCAGGCGGTCATATTCCGTGGAGGACACCGCCTTGCCGGGGGTGACTGTCTTGGTCATCCGGCCCAGGCTGTCGTAGGTGTAGGTGGTGGTCTGCCCCTTGGCGTCGGTGGAGCTCACCAGCCGGTTCCCGGCATCGTAGGCGTAGGTGGTGGTGGCCCCGGTGCGGTCGGTAACAGAGACCAGGTTCCCGTTGGCGTCGTAGGAGCGGGAGGTGGTCTTGCCAAGGGCATCGGTCTCACGGGTGATGTTGCCCACGCCGTCATAGGTATAGCGGGTGGTGCCGCCGTTGGGCGTGGTGGCGGACGACGTCCGGTTGACATTGTCATAGGAGGTTCTGGTCACGCCGCCGGCGGGGTCGGTGATGGACACCACCTGGCCGTTCCTGTTGTAGGCATACCGCCAGGTGCTGCCAGCGGCGTCCGTCATGGATACCATGCGTCCCGCCGCGTCATAGGTATAGCGGGTGGTGTTGCCGTTGGCATCGGTGGCGGTCACCCGGTTGCCCCGGTCATCGTAGGTGTAGGTGGTCACGGCCCCCAGCGGGTCGGTGACGGATGTGATGTTGTTTTGGACGTCCCGGGTGTAGCGGGTCACATTACCCATCCAGTCGGACTGGCTGGAGTTGAAGCCGTTACCGTCCACAGTGAAGGACTGGACGCTGCCCTGGGCGTCGGTGATCTTCACCAGCTTGCCCGCCTCGGTGTACTCGTAGGCGGTGACGCCGCCCTGGGCATCGGTCACTGTGGTCAGGCGGCCCTGCTCATCGTAAGCGTACCGGGTGACATTCCCCTCGGAGTCCGTCATAGAGGTGCGGTTGCCCGCCCGGTCATAGGTATAGGTGGTCACCGCGCCGTTGGCATCGGTGGAGGAGGTCAGGTTGCCGTCGGCATAGACAAACGTGCTGGTGTTGCCCCGGCCATCGGTGAAGCTGGTCATATGGCCATTGGCGTCATAGGTATAGCTGGCGGTGGCACCGTTGCGGTCCCGCACGGAGGTGACCATGCGGTTGCTGTCGTAGGTGAAGCTCTCCGAGGTGCCGTCGGCATAGGTCACCTGGGAGATGTTCCCCTCGGCATCGTGCTCATAGGAGGTGGTATTGCCCTCCCGGTCGGTGCGGCTGGTCACCTGGTTGAGATCGTTGTAGGTGACGCGCTGGGTGCCCTGGGCATCGGTGGAGGAGAGGATGCGGCCCAGCTCGTCATAATAAATCTCCAGAAAATAGCCGTCCGTGCCGGTGCAGACGTTGTGGCGGCCATCGAAGTCATAGGTAAAATCGAAGGTGCCAAAGTCGGCGGCGTACTGATGGATTACCCGGCCCGCATCGTCATAGGTGTTCTCCACGTAGACGTCGCCCTTGAAGTTGGCCACCGTGGCCAGATAGCCATTGTCATCGTAGGTGTAGCGCAGGCTGTCCCCATCAGGGTTCTCAGCGGCTGTGAGCAGATCGCCTTCATAGGACAGGGTGACGGTGCGGCCCACGCTGTCGGTGACGGAGGCCAGGTTTCCGCTGCCGTTATAGGTAAAGGTGAAGCTGCCGGTATCGCTGGACACGCTGGTGAGCTTGTCCCCGGAATAGGTAAAGCTGGCTGCGTCACCATTGACATACGCGATGTACTGGATCTGCCCGTCCGGGGTGAAGCTATACCGGTTTCCGGCTTTGTCCTTCATGACATAGCTGCCGCCAGCCCACTCCAGGGAGTAGTCGCCGCAGTTGGTGTAGCTGCCGTCGAAGTCCAGGCCGAAGAACAGCTCCGTGCCCTGGGGCAGGGTCACTTGGGCATATAGGTCGCCGAATTCCAGGGCATAGGTGAAGTTGGACGTCCAGCCGTTGCCCAGGCCGTAGTTCTTGTCCGCCTTGACGGATTCATAGAACCGGGTGAATTTCAGATCATTCTCCCCGTACAGGGCGAAATCCGTGTAATTCCAGGTAAAGCTGCCGGTGAGCAGATCCACCGGATCGCCGGGCATGGCCAGCTCATCGCGGATCTCTTTCAGCTCCTCGTGGCTGTCGATGCCGTCAAAGGAGTCCGCGTCACTGTTGCTGTCCACGGTCTGGAAGGCGAGAAAGCTGTTGTAAACGGAGTTTTTCTCAAGGGTGGGCGTCATGACAATGACGTAATACCCATCCTCGAACTGGTATTTCTCCGGGGAGCCGCCCTCATCGCGCACAATGCTGCCGTCCCAGAGCATAAAATTCTGGATATTCGTATCGGAACCGCGCTCCGTGAAGAACACAGATTCCTCACCCAGGACGTCACCAACATCACCCGGAACGAATTCGGAGGGCGTGGGCTCAGGATCGGGCACATCTGTGGGTTCGGGATCCGGCTCAGCCGAAGGTTCCGGAGCAGGCTCATCCGAGGGGACGGGCTCGGGCTCAGCCGAAGGCTCAGGATCCGGTTCAGCCGAAGGCTCCGCTTCCGGCGGGAGCTCCGGCCCGGCGGAGGGATTCGCCTCAGTGGGATCAGGCGTGTCAGGGGTATCCGGGCCGACGGCGGGATCGCCTGTCAAATCCTCCCCCTCTATCTGAGCCATGGCGGACATCGCCTTTGCGGTCTCCTGGTCCCTATCCCCGCCGCCAGCGGGCAGATCCTCGTTGGGCGCAGGAGTATCGCCCTGTGTACCGCTGGCCGGAGCGGCGTCAAACTGCTGGCCCTGATAGCCGAAGGCATAGATATCCTTCATCATTTCGGCGGGACGGGTATGAGTCAGAATTGCATCATTGAGGATGCGAACCCAGGTATCCCGGTCGATATCCTCCCAGCCAACCTGCGGATCTGTATAGATATTCCCGCCAGGAATCAGAGGAGCCACATTATCCGTCACACGAATTCCATACAGGTAACCGATGCGTTCACCCAGGAAATCCTCGTCCTCATTCGGGTCGGGCGTATAGTTCAGGAGCATCGTTCCCCCAGCGGGCGGAGTGCCTTCGAGCTTGTACAGCTCCAGGCTGACCTGCTGGGATTTTTCGATCACATAGGTCAGCTGTACCCACGAGCCGGAATAGTTCAAATCCGTGGAGCGGAAAAACTGGTTTTCTTTTGTCCCATAGAGGTACTTGGAAATGGGCGCGACTGTCCGGACGCCATCCATGCGCATGACTTTGAAGGCCACAGTCTCGGGGGGTTCCCCATAGGAACCCAGTGCCAGAGCCTGGGTGGGCAGAAGGCTCAGCATGAGGGCGAAGACCAGGAGCAGGGACGTCATTCTGAAGAATCTGTTTCGGCGCTTCATATGCAAACATTCCTCTCTCATAAATTTTATGTCTGTACTTCCGAATGGGACAGGCTTACTTCCACATGGGGTCCACCTCCTTCGACATCCTTCTATAAATATATATGTACTCAGGATGTCGTTTTTCGACATCATTTTCAAAAAAATTTTTCCTGAATCTTTTTTCTTTGGGGAATCATTACTAATACGCATATTATATCAGCCTGATACGGTATCCACTTCATTTCTAATATGCACTATAATTATGTCAAATAAATGAGGGGAGAAACGTCTATGACCAAGGAACAATTGAGTGCCGTGATTGGTCATAACATTCGCCGGCTCCGCCGCGCAGAGGGGTTTACACAGGCTGAATTGGCTGAAATGGTAGATCGTGACGCATCTACGGTGACGAATATCGAAGGCGGGAAGCGGCTGATCGGGGTTGACCTGTTATACAGGCTTGCGGAGGTATTTTCTGTAAGTGTAGACACACTGCTCCAGCCGAAGGAAAAATCAACCCCCTTGGCATCCATCAATAGTATGCTGACCGGTCAATCCGATGCGGCACTTGCCCATCTGGAGCCGATTATCAGGACATGGTTGTCCGAATACGGCGATCCCAAGCCGCCTGCGAGAAGAAAAAAATAGGTTTCAGGACAATGAGAAGGGGTGGAAACAGCGATGACGCGGGAAGAGGCAGCGCGATTCGAGGTATTCTACCGGGAAAATTTTGAGAAGCTTGTTGGCTACGCATACCGTTTTTTAAAGAATTGGGACGATGCGAAGGAAGTTACACAGGAGGCGTTCCTTACGGCTCTTATCAGGATTGACCGTTTCCACGCAAGCGAAAACCAGCAGGGATGGATCAAAAGTGCCATTCGGAAAAAGGCTCAGAACCTGAATAAAACAAAGGCGATCCGCAGTCAGGCGATTGTTTCAGTAAATGAAACAGCACCGTTTGCTGCGGAATATGATCGCTACAGCAATGTTGATACGCCCTTCGCCCACTGCGCCGAACTCCTGGGAGAACAGGAGTTTTTGCTTATAAAGCGCATTTTTTGGGAGGGTGAGACATACCGGGACGCCGCGGGAGAATTTGGTATGACCGAAGGTGCCTGCCGGAAGCGGGTGGAGCGCATTATCAAAAAGCTCAGAGAGCAGTGGGAGGAGGATCGTTAAAAAATAAATTAAAATTTTTCTCAAAAAAATGTCGAAAATCGGTGCCCTGAGTACATATATATAATAGGGGGGTGTAACTGTGTCTGGACAACCCGGCCTGCCAATTGGCACGCTGAAATCTATCAAAGCTTGTCCAGGGAAAAGAGAAGCCCTGCTGGGGTTTGACGTTGGGGGAAGCATCCTGGGAGCACCCGCAGCCTGTTGCTCCCAGCCTTGATTTCGACATAAGGACCTCGGTAGGGTGGTACCCGTGTCCCACAACCACTTTGCTTAGGAGGGAATGCACTATGGGAGAAATTCTTTCGCGTCTGCTGGTATTTCAAATTGTCTTTGATCTGATCAGCGTTACGGTCGGTGCCGGTCTCTGCTTCGGCGCGCTGAAATGGCGCCGGGGCCTTTTGACAACGACCGCGATTGCCTGGGGCTTTTTCCTGGGGCTTGTGGCGGCAATTTTTATTGCCGAGGCTGCCGGAGAGGTTGGCGCAGTACTCTGTATCCTGATTGGGACGGTCAGCCTGCCCATCCTGACCTACACATCCCCCGCCGTCAACCGGTTCGTCTTGGGGTTCCTGGTCAGCAATAAGCTGTTCTTCATGGTTGCCACGCCGCTGGCCAAGGACGGCACCATCGGCATTGAAGAGGCCATCCTGGTTCCGCTGGTGGCTGGAACGGTGGTCGGCATTGGGCTGATGGCCTGGACAAGAATGCGGGTCAGTGCGTTTGTCCTGGGCTGCACCTTTGTTGGAGCCAGCCAAATCGCCCCCATTGTCTCAGAGTGGGCGAACCGCATCCTTTTTGGGATCACCGGCGATCCTACATTTCTCTTTGACCCCATCGACCTGATTTTCGCGCTGTTCAAAATCGAGCTGACAGATTGGTGGACACTGGGTGCCATGGTTGTCTTAATGGGCTTGGGGGCCTATAAGCAGATCAAAAATATGAAGGAGAAAGGGATCCCCCTGGACACACCCCTGATCGGGTTTGAAAGCCCCACCGGCCCCAACGGGAGAATCCACACCCCCAGCGGTCATATTGATACCATGGATTGACGCGCTGGAATCATTGTGCTCAGCCCAAATGTGTGGTCTTAGCAAATTGCTGTATCAAAAGCCCAGAGCCCGAAAAGCAAACGGAAAAGGAGGTGCGGGAATGGACGAGCAGCGCAGCCCGCTGAAAAGCGAGTTGAAATTTTTAGAACGTTTGTCCATAGAAGAATTAGAGGCTCTGCTGAAACTCAGCGGTGATCCCAATGATGTTGAGCTGCTGTTCGATACAGTTGTAGAGGAGGTTGTTGCGCGGGAAAGAGAAAAGCCCACGGGGCGTCTGCCGGATGTAGACGCCGCATGGGATGAGCTCCAGGCGAGGTATCAAACTATGCCGGACACCGGGTCTCATCCGCAATTCCAAGAGCAGAGCACGGATTCCACCGCTGTGGAGCCGCTTATCCCGGTGCCAGACAGGCCCAGGCGGGCTTCTTTGTCGAAGGTCGTCCGCTTGGTGGCAGTCATGGCCTCCGCGGTTGTTTTCTGCTTGGCACTGATGGTTGGAGCCCAGGCGGCGGGGGCTGACGTGTTTGGTGCCCTGGCCCGCTGGACGGACGATACCTTCCATTTTGAAACCTGGTCTGCGGAACCGACCTATTGTGAGGCCCTATACAACGCAATCCAAGAAACGTTCAGCAATCAAGGCGTTATTGGTGAGTATGTCCCTACTTGGTATCCAAATGGTTTTCATATCTCAAATACAATGGTTACAGAAGATGATTTAGGTATCTCCATTCGCATTCTTCTTTCCAACGAGGAGGAGAGCTTTATCGGTATAAGCGTTGATCAATATAAAAACAATGCTTTTATAGACCCGCAAACCTTTGAGATAGAGGGAGATTCTGTGGAAAAGTATCCAAGCAAGGGCAAAATTTATTATATTGTTTCCAACGAGGGATCTGTAAGTGTCTCTTGGAGTGATGGGCATACTTTGTTGAGAATTTGGGGCGATATCGCAGTGCAGGAAATAAAACCTATGATTAATTCTATTGGAGGATGACGAAATGAAGAAACACCGCATTGTGTCTTGTGTTCTCACCGCTGCAATTATTTTTATGATTTTGGGAAACATAACTGCATCAGCGTCAACTATGAGAGCAAGTCCAACATTAAGCTCATATGGCGTTGTGCTTACCAAGGGATCCAGCGGAGGAAAAGTCATCATAACATATGATGTTCTTGCCAATTCTGTTGCCGAATCCCTGGGTGTTTCTTCTATTGTGATTTACAAGTCCAGTGGCGATTATGTCACTACAATCTATCCCACAACCCTGAATGGGTTGAAGACGTCCAACGCTATGTGGCACAGATCTTCTTACACCTACTCAGGCACCTCGGGTGTCTCCTATTACGCCATGGTCACCGTATTTGCAACGATTAACGGCGTAACCGACAGCCGCACGGTCAAGACGAATACTGTGACAGCACCCTGACGATCCTGGACGCGCCCGGCCTTTTCACGAGGCCGGGCGCGTTTTGTGTCTCATTACAAAGATCTTATCCCCTTGGGCTTTATATGACTCTGTATAGGTTAGAGGACAAACTCCCATTCTCCCGCCACCGGCTGGACTTCTCCACCAGCCCCGCCCGCACCAGATCATCCAGCGCCCGCTTCACCGTGGAGCGGGACAGGCTCACCCCCGCCGCGATGGTCTTGATCCCCGGCCAGCAGGTACCCTCTTTGTTGGCGTGATCCTTCAGGTAGATGTACACCGCCTTGGCCCGGTGGCCCAGCTCCTGATCCTGGTAAATGGAATCGTAATAGGCCAAGCTGTCAGCCCCCTTCCCTGGGCGGCGGCCCATCCTGCTTTTTCATACAGTCAGGGATGACTGCCAGCGGCTGGCCTGTTTGTCTCTCCTGCCGTCTGTGCCCGTCCCCCCGCTGTCCGGCCCGCTCCCTCTGTGGGGGGCGGGCCTTTTCCTCCGCCTCCGGCCCAGTCCAGTACCGCTGGAGGATGGCGTCCTCCAGCTCCTCCCGCCCCGCGTAGTACACCTTCCTCTGCCCGTGCTCCGGCGTCTGGTAGGGCTCCCCGAAGGTGATCCCCCAGTCCAGGAACAGCCGCAGCCTTGTCCGCATGGGGTGGGAGCCGGTTTTCATCACCACGAACTCCCCCTTGGGGATGGACTTCAGCTCGTCCGGCGTCATGAGGGGCCGCTCCGCCATCTGGAGGGTTTGGCTGTTGTCATTCTTCCCGCGGTTGATCGAGCCGGACTGCACCGTATAGCTGCCCAGGGCCCGGGACAGCACATCAGCGGTCTGGCTGTTGGGGGCGAAGCCGCCGAAGATAGTGCCGGCTAAGTCGGCGGGATTACTCCCGCTTTCTCGCCTAAGAACTGTACGTGACAGTTTCCCGTCATACAGCTCAAGCATTTCATCACGCTTTCGCGCGGCGCTCCAGAAAGATACTTTGGCAGTGTTTGTGGACATAGGCCATATTTGGCACATCGTCCTTGCCGCCCATAGATTTCGGGATTTTATAGAAAATCTCCCGTTCATCACTGATTTCCATGGGTAAGCCGCAGTGATAACAGCGTCCATGTTGATTCCTCCATATCTGCTTGAATTTCCCGGACAACCGTTTCATGCCATGGTTAAACTTACGCTCGGCAAAATACTGCGGTTCCAGGTAGGGATTGCCATTTGCTCTCACTCTTGTGTGACGGATAATCGGGATATTGCCCATCTGGAGCAGCTGAATGTTCTCAGCCGAAAACACCCAGTTCCGTGTACCTTTGCTGTGCCAGTATCTTGCACTAATCCATTTGCGGTTCTTTTCCGGGTGGCGGCGCTTTGCCCAGCGCCACAGCATTTCGTACAGCGTGTTGTGGACAAGCTGGAACGCATCCTTGGCGCAGACCGATTGATGATAGTTGGCCCAGCCCCGGAGTTGTTGGTTTAGCGTTCGGATTAAATCCTCCTGCTTCCATGCCTTGCCGCGCAGAAGGACTGTGTTGTGCAAGTTGGCATATAAGGCTTTTGTGGACTTTTGGGAGGGTTTGATGATGAGCTTTCCGTTGAATTTGCGGAAAGTCCAGCCCAGCATATCAAAGCCGTCATCGATATGGGTGATCAGGGTCTTTTCCTCAGACAGCTCCAACCCTCGGGTTTGCAGAAAATCACGGAGCAGAGTCTTCGCTTCCTCCGCAATTTCTTTGGTGGCGGCGGTCACGATAAAATCATCAGCATAGCGCACCAGATTAACTTTGTGGGCATTTTTGAACCGAAGGTCCACCTTGCCCAGCCGGTTGGTGTGGAAACGGTCTGCCAGAACCTTTTGCATTCCGTCCAGCGCCATGTTTGCCAGTATGGGAGAAATCACGCCGCCCTGCGGGGTACCCTCGTCAGTTGGGAACAGTTCGTTGCGGAAAATGAATCCCGCTTTCAGGAACTGCTTTAACACCGATTTGTCCATGGGGATGTTTTCAATCAGCCACTGGTGGCTGATGTAGTCGAAACACCCTTTGATGTCGCCTTCCAGCACCCACTGGGGCGCGGTTTTATGGCTGAGGGCGCCGAAGATGTGTTCACAGGCGTCCTGTGCGCACCGTCCCTTTCGGAAGCCAAAGGATTTGGTATCTGCGGTCGTTTCCGCCACCGGGTCCAGGGCCAGCGCATAGAGGGCCTGCATGGCCCTATCGTACATACAGGGGATGCCCAGTGGACGCTTCTTTTTCTTCCCCGGCTTCTCAATGTATACCCGACGAAGGGGTTTTGCCTTATAGCCTTTGTCCGTCAAAGATTTTACGCCGCGCATTTTAGCTGCTGGCGTTTTCCAAAGTTCATGGTCTACGCCCGGCGTATTTTTGCCCTTATTGGTGGTCACTTTACGCACTGCCAGGGCTTTTGCATGGTACGAGTGAGTGAGCAGATATTGCAGACGCTTCACTGTGTTCCATTTCTTTTCCTGGGTTGCCTTGGCAATCCTGGCTTGCAGCCTATTGACCTCGGCCTCCGCTTTTTTCCAGTCCATTGTTTTCCACTGGTACTCCAGCGTTTCCGCGTCCGGCAACTTCTCAGGGCTTTTACACCCCGCCGTTGAATGATTACCGTTCATAGGTTTACCTCCATTTCTTGCCATGAAATACCATGGGACAAGTCAGCGCCCTTTCGGGCCGGGGCAAAGTTTGAACCCCTATCCGCCCCATTACAGAGCGGCATTCGCTTTTTATCCCGTTCCTCTACCCTCTGCGCCATTTCTTGCCCTTGCGGGCTCGATACCTCAGCACATGACCAAGGAACGCATAGGGCTTACCACGTTCCGCATAACGAATAATTGTGTGTACTTTAGGAGCCATCTATGAGCCAGGAGGGCTGTGTCCATTTGCCTGGGATACAAGACAGTCACCCAGGCCGCCTCCGCACCTTTTGGTTTAGGCGTGTCAGCCTGATTTCGCCTATTCAACTTAACGACCCTTACGATGGTTCACATTACATTCTCCATGGCACACTTATCCTGGCAGTACGGCTGGGTTAGGCTCCCAGCTTTCCCACGTTGTCCCGCAGGTTTCCGACCCGGGCGTTACCACCCGCGCAGGCTGCGGTAGGATTACTCCAAATGGATAGAGCAGCTATGACAGCAATTCGCTACGCGACTTCGTGTCGCAGATCCTGGCAATTGTCCTGGATGATCTCCGAGCCCTCCTTCCCATAGTTCTTTTCCAACTGCGCCAGGGATTGGATGATGGGGAGCATAGTCAGCTTCCGGGACCGCCCCGCGCTGAACAGGGACAGCACGTCAAAGGGCGGCATGGTGCCGAACTCATCGCAGAACAGCACCACCCGGTTCTTCAGCTTGCCCCCGTTCTCGTCCGCCACGGAGAACAGCTCCCGGCTCAGGTTCTGGATCATCAGCCCCGCCATGAAGTTCTTGGTCTGATCCTCCTCGGGGAGCACCAGGAAGATGGCGGACTTCCTGCTGGCAAAGCTCTCGGCGTCGATGGGGCTGTCGAAGCAGATGGTCTGCTCCAGCTCCGTGTCCAGGAAGGCGTTCAGCCGGGACAGCACCGTGGACAGCACCGAGGCCATGGACTGCTCCGAGGTGTTCAGCGCGGCCCCGGCGAACCACCGGGCTTTGTGTTCAGGCGGGAGGCGGCCCATCAGCACCTGGAACCTGCTTTTCCCCTTGGTGTCAGACGGTTCCAGCAGATCCTGCACCAGCTTGAACACCGACACGATGTGGCGGCGTTCCCGGGGCTGGCCGTCAATCACCCTGGGCGGCAGGAACTCCGCCAGCAGCAGGATCACGGCGGTCAGGAGTCCCTCGGCGGAGTCGTAGAAGAAGGCGTTCTGCCCGAAGCTGTCCCCCTCGGGATTGATGATGGTCTTGGACAGGATTTTGGCGTACTTTTCCGCCTTGGCCCGGGCCGCCAGGTCATCCGGGTGGGCCGCCGCCTGATCCATATAGGCGTTGGCCAGGGTCAAAAAATTGAACCCGTCCGACCGGGTGGGGTTGCGCAGGTCGATGATGGACACCTGGTAGCCGTAGTACTGTTCCGCGATGGCCCCATAGTGCCGGGCCAGATCCCCCTTGGTGTCCAGGGCCAGGAAGCTCATCCCGCAGGCGCAGGCATATTCCAGGTTGGGATACAGGAAGAAGGCCGTCTTGCCCACGCCCGCCGCGCCAATCATGAGGCAGTGGATGTCGTCACTGTCCACCAGGGCAGTGACCTTGCCCTTCCTGCCCTGGGAGCCCAGCACCAGCCCCTGCACTTGGGGGAGATCCTCTCCCCTCCGCCACCGGGCGGGGTGGAAGGGGACGCGGTGGAAGGTTTTCCCGATCTCCGCAGGCACGGCCCAGCGGGCGGTGCCGTGCTGGCCGTCGCCCACAGGCTTGGATTTGATGCTGTTCAGTGAGCCCCGCCCGGACAAAAAAGAAACGCCAGCCATGACCAGCAGGGCCAGGGCGGCGGCGATCAGGACGATGAATTGCTGGGGCATGGCGTCCACCTCAATAGGGGTAGGCCATGCCGTCGGGCATGATGCCAATTTGGTTCATGGGCACCGCGCCGATGGTACATTCAGGGCGTGTAACCACCCCGTTGTGCCGGAAGGCGGTGGCCCCACCAGCTCGGGCATAGAGCTGGGGCGGCTGCTCCCGGAACCGCTCAGGGAACATCTGGACGGCGGCATCCCGGAGGATGTCCAGATCCGTGGTTTTCGCGGCCCGGTAGACCTCCGCCAGCTCCTCGCCGCTGAGGGTGGGAGCGAAGTCGGGCGGTTTCCGCTGGAGCAGCTCCGCCCCGTGGCGGCGGCAGTAGTCACGATAGCTTCTGTTCATATTGAACCTCCTGTTCCTGTTGAAATTTCGCGCACAGATCTTCGTTCCAATCTTTGAGTACCGGCACCCGCGCGCCCACTGTCAGACTTTTTTCCCGCACCACCTTCGCCAGCCGCCGTGTGGCCAACTGTCCCGCCTCATCGTTGTCCAGGCACAGGAGGACATTCTTGATGTTGGGGTACCGCTCCAGCATCCCCAGCAGGGGCTGGGAGGAGGTACCGCACAGGGCCGCATAGCTGTGCTGCTTCCAGTCGCTGTCATGGTAGAGGGAGATCAGCGACAGCATATCGATGGGGGCCTCGAACACCAGCAGGTGTCCGCTGGCACCCGGCCAGTGGAAGGCGTACCGGAAGTCACTGCCCTCCACCGTCATGCGGAAGGGCTTCCCCTGGCTGTTTGTGCTGCGCTTATGGGCGTGGCGGGGCGTGCCGTCCTTGTCCATGCCCACGAAGACGGCGTTGTGGTATTTCTGATCCTCGTAGACCAGCCCCTGCCGGACGAAGGTGGTGAGCACCTCCCGATCCAGATGGCGGTGCTTCAGCAGGTAAGCGAACACCCGCCTGTTGTTTTCATTGGCGGGCGGCAGCTCGAAGGGCTTCTTCACTTTTTCCCGGGGCGTTGTTACCTGGGGGCAGAGCTGGCTGACGTCCTTGTCCAACAGGGCCAGCACCGCCTCCTGGTAATTCATCCCGCAGAACTCCTTGAGGAAGGTCACAGGCCCGCCGCCCTTCTCGGCGGCGTGGTCGTACCATTCGTTCCCCCGGACGGTGACGCTGTGGTTGCTGGACAGGCGGAACTCCGGCCCGGAGCGGATCAGGGTTTCCCCTTTGAGGCGGAGGAACTCTGCCAAATCCACTTGGTTGGCCTGGAGCTTTTGTTCTTCTGTGAAATGGATGTAGGGCATATGCACTCCTTTCTTGCGTGACTTTCCACGCTGGCTGTGATACACTGGAGAAAAACGACAGGGAGGAAACAGAGATGAACCTGTTTACCCCAAAAGAGTGTGCGGCCAATTATGCCGCCGCTGGCCGCGCCAAGACGGAAATGCCCATCCCGAAAATGTTCCTGCTGGCGGTACTGGCCGGGTTCTTCATCGCCATGGGCGGGACGGCCACCAACACTGCCGCCCACTCTATCGCCAACGTGGGTGCTGCCCGGATGGTGTGCGGCCTGTTGTTCCCCTTCGGCCTGGCCATGGTGGTACTCACCGGAGCGGAGCTGTTCACCGGCAACACCCTCATCACTATTTCCGTGCTGGACGGCCAGGCCACCGTGGCGGGAATGCTCCGAAACTGGGGCGTGGTCTATCTGGGCAACGCCGCGGGGGCCATGCTGGTGGCGGCGTGCTGTGCCTTTGGCGGCCAGCTTAACTACTCCGGCGGCCAGCTGGCGGTGTTCACCATGAAGCTGGCGGCGGGCAAGTGCGCCCTGCCGATGGGAAACGCGGTCATCCTGGGCGTCCTGTGCAACGTCCTGGTGACGGTGGGGGTGCTGCTGTCCCTGTCCGCCAAGGATCTGGCGGGCCGGGTGGCGGGGGCCTGGCTGCCGGTGGCGTTCTTCGTGATCTGCGGCTTTGAGCACTGTATCGCCAACCTGTTCTACATACCCGCGGGGCTGTTCGCCCAGGCTGTGCCTGCCTACGCCGCCCTGGCCGCGGACGCGGGGCTGGATTTGTCCGCCCTGACCTGGGGAAACTTCCTCCTGCGTAACTTGCTGCCCGTGACAGTGGGGAACATCCTGGGCGGTACGGCTATGGGAGGGCTGTGCTGGTACTGCCACTGCCGCGGGGAAGCGTGAGCGTCAGCCCATGACTTGATCCTCGTGGTCGTCCGGCTTATGCCCCATGGCGATCTTCTTCTCCCGGATCTTTTGCAGCAGCTTACGGTCTGTCCGCATACCTACCGGGCTGTGCTTGGGGAGGGAGTTGTCCTGAAAAACCTGGGCCATGCTGTGGAGCAGGCGGATCACGGCCAGCGCCGCCACGGAGGCTTTGGAATCCTCCATCCGCTCCAACAGAAGGCCGGCGTACTCATTTCCCTGCGCTGCCGCCCGAGACAGCCAGTATTCGGCCCGCTCCACATCGCGGGGAACCTTCTGGCCTGTCAGGTACAGCTTGCCCAGCAGATACTGCGCACCGGGGTGGCCCGTCCCAGCACAGGCAGACAGGTGTTTCAACCCGCGCTCCGCATCTTTGGCCACGTTCTCCCCGCCGAGGTATTCCTTTGCCAGACGATAGCCCGCACAGAGTGAACCATTCTGCCACGCCAGTTCCAGCCACTCCATCCCCGCCCGAGGATCACGCACGTCCAAGTCATCAGAGAGCAGCAATTCACCCAACGCACACTGGGCCGGGCTCATCCCCGTCTGCGCCGCTTTCTCGAACGCTTTCGCCGCCAGCGCGCTGTCCGGGATAAGCACACCGCCATCCCGGTACAGCATTCCCAGCACATACCACGCCTGGGGCACACCGCGCTCCGCCAGCATCTGCATCTCCGATACCGCCCAATCCTTGTTCTCGATACTGGGACGCTTTTCGCCGCTATCGTCACGCGCTGTACATCACCAACGTGAGCAAGGAGAAGCCGGAGCAGTTCACTGAGCTCAACTACCAGTTCCTCACCACCGTGTCTGTTCGCGCGGACGAATTTCGCCCCGCCGACTTGCCGGACGGCTGGGACCACAGCCCGGAGGAGGACAAGCGCCACTGGCTCACCAAGCAAACCGAGCTGGCCTACTACAACTTCCGGGCCAACGGGCAGTTTCGGCGGAACTACTTTCTGCGGGCACTGGAGGGACACCACTTCTGGGAGCGGAAAAAGAGCCGGGAATACTATCTCGCCGCCGTCCTGAAAAAGAACCCACGGTTTATCGCTGAGCCGGTGTACACCCAGGCGCTGGACAACTTAGCGGAGCGCATCGTGAAAAACTACGCCGTGGGACGGCTCATCGTGGCCGGGGACAACCGCTACCTGTCCGGCGACCTGCTGGATTTCCTGGTCATGCTGCTGGATTTCAAACAGGTGCGCACCAAGCGGGAGCGGGCATTTTTTGCGTCGGCGCTTACAGACGCCCGTCATTTCCCCCGCGGCGCGGTCTACGCCCCCGGCGCGGTCTATCCCCGGCAGGAGGTATGCACCCTCCTGCGCAATCCGCATATCGCCCGCAACGAGGAGATCCAGCTTTCTTTCTTCGACGACAAGGACAATACCGCCATCTGTGTGTCGATCCAGCCAAGGAATTTCTCCTTCGGCACCACGATCCTGCTACCGATTTTCAGTGCGGGGAATCCATTGCTCCGCACCAGCTCATACGCCCCGGCGCGGCTGATACCCAGCACCGCCGCCACCTCCGGCACCGAGAGCATCAGCGGCAGCTCATCATAAGATGTGTATTTTACTTTCTTCATTTTGCTCCTTTCCCCCTTCCCGCGGAGGGGCTCCTATCTTGTTGGATGTGTTTTATTGATATAGTTCCTCCCAAAATTTAAGGGTGGGATATTCAAAATTCTAATACATGACCATACCCTCATCCAGGTGGTCATCCGGCTTGTGCCCCATGGCGATTTTCTTCTCTTGGATTCTGCGCCGCAGCTTGCGGTCAATGTGCTGGCCCCGGGTACTGTCTATCGTTTGGGCGTTATCCCGGAAAATCTGCCCGATGGAATGGAGCAGGCTGTTCACCGCCAAGATAAACAAGTCTGCTGGCCGGATCAACGGCGATGTAAAGGTAACCCAGCCCAAAACCGCCAACTCGGTGCGGACAATTTTCCTGCCGCAGGAGACCATCAACCTGCTGATCCAGGAACACAGCAAGCACCCCACCAACCCCATCATGTTCCCCTCCCCGATAACAGGCAAGCTCTATGGGCCAGACTGTATCGGACGGCTGCACAAAAAACTGCTGAAAAAGGCCGGAATCACCGAAAACATCCCCTTCCACGGATTGCGTCACACCTTCGCCACGCTGGCGATCCAACAGGGAGTAGACGCCAAAACCATCTCCAGCATCCTGGGTCACTACAGTGCAGGCTTCACCTTGGACACCTACACCCACGTAACCAACGAGATGCAGAAAGAAGCCGCCCAGCGAATGGGTGCCTTCATAGCCCAGGCAGTTTAAATGCAGCACAGAAAAGCACCGAAATCAGCAGGGAGTACCGAGCCAACCAGCCCGGTACTCCCTGGAATTTTTCCCGTATGGGTCTTGTTTGGGTCAAATCAAATCTCCAAAAATTCAATTTACTTAAAAAGTGATGGAAAGCAAGAGAAAGCCCTCGGATTCCCAAAGAAATCCGAGGGCTGGTGGTCGGAGTATAATTATAGGACTTCAAAAAGTCAGTTATATCAACGGTTTGTAAGCCGTCAACAAGAGGTTTATTCTATTAACTATCCAGCACTTTTTAATTTTTCCCTATACTTTTCAATAGCATTTTGTTGTTTCTCTTTTAACTGTGCAAAGTCAATGTCCCCTTGTGCTATCCACTTTTCAATCATCTCAAATTGCTTCCTCTCAGCAATTCTTTTTATGAGAAGAGTTTGTCCTTGTGTCTTTTTGTTTTCTTCTTCATCTGCCAAAATTTTTAATACTATATTCTTAGCAAAAAGAACGTGCGTTTTGACAGAGAGTCTTACCACATTGTAGTGGAGATGTCGATAATTCAATACTACGGTATCCCCATCTTCCTGCACAAGAGAGTATTCACCTATCATTTCTTCAGGAATGAACATTAAATCAATTTTGGATATAGTATCACCCAGCAAACTGTTAATCACTAACACGGGCTCAATGTCTTGATCTGAAAGGCTTTCAACCCTCCAAAGAGATAACGTATTTCCTTGTGTCCGCATATCATTGGCAATCGTGTCTGAATTATAATTTTCAATGATGTTTTCGGAACCCTTTTCCAAAACGCTCCATTTCGCTCGTGCAAACTTCCGCACATAAAATGCCATATATCTATCCTCACTTTATGCGGTTTGATCTTTATGCTTTAATTGTGCGACCACGTCGTCCCGATATTCTATTAGCCAATAATCGTCTAACTCTAAGCTTTCCAAAATATCAATAGATTCTATTGCACCCCACTTCTCAAAACAAGAAATAAGTAAATCTTGAATTATGGGTGAATGGTTGACTGCACATGCAAGTGAAATAGTTATACCATACGGATCAATTTCATCGTAATCATAACTGGATAAAATATGTAAAACGCCTTCCAAAATATGAGTATCAGACAAATTGTGATTAACTATATCAGACAACATCTTTAATGAGTTTTCAATATGTCCACTCGTTTTCCTTAAACGCTCAAAAAATTCATCTGCTTCAGTCCAAATGCCTGCTTCAAAATAGCAATTTTGAATTATCGCAATCATTCTTTCCTTATCTGCTAACCCTCGCTTATCATTTGTATTGGGTAGAATTGCTGTACCAGTGTTCGGAAGAATCCTATGCTGATTAAATCGACTTGGTACTAATTCTGTGGTAGACTCTTCATCACTCATAGATTCAAATAAAATGCTATATAATCTTGCTGGAGATAACTCGTCGTGAATAGCTGGTTTTTTGACCTCGGAATCAAATATTGGATTGGGCAAAAAACGGGCAAAGTCACACGGTGTTTCTACCAATCTTTCGTAGAGAAATTGCATGCTCTTCACCTCTTCATTATAAATAAAAGCTACTCAGAAAGTTTTGCTTTGATTTGCTCTAAGAATTTAAGAAAAACTGATTGTGCATTATTAGAAAAATCGACAAGATCGGTTACAGTAAATCTTTCCTCCCGATTTTCTGCCAAAGTATTTATATCAGAAAGAATGTGTAACCCCTTAACTGATTGCTGCTCACCAGTTGAAGCATTGACTGTCTGTAACATTCCGGATTCTAAGAAGAGAATTGCATTACTTAACTCGCTTTTTTCGCCAACAGTAGCAGTAAATCTTTTGTTAAATCTGTGGCTCCATTCAACACAATTTTCAGAAGAACCATCGATTGATATATTAAGATTATTTTGATTGTAGAATCTATCAAAAGATTGCCCACTTGGCTCAGGCAATAGTACGTCTACATAATACGCAAGCCGACATCCTTGTGTGTTACCTAATGCATGAATCATTGCTTTCATTAAATTAGATAATAATTTAAGTTTATCCGTGAAGTATTGTTCAAATGTGTCTGCTACTCCTTGTGTAAGTTCGACATCTACCCGCTCTGCAAGAATGCGAATAGCATAGTCACCATCTGGAGACAAAAATTGTATGCGTTTGTCATTGGAGTTTATGGTTCCTGTTTGGATTGTAACAAATGGGACATTTACAAATTGGGGAGGCTGTTGAATAATGCTTGGCAAAAGATTAAAACCTGCTTGCTGTAAATCTTGAGTCCATGTAATCACGTTTGCCGTAGTTGGAACAAATTGTTTAAAATCGCCAAATAACGAAATACGAAATACGAAAATGTGCATATTGCCCCTCCTCATAATAGGATATGGTGTTATCAATTATATCACATCCTCACTTTAATTCAAGAATTTTCTGTGAAATTTGAGCTCATTAGACAAATTATTCAAGAGTAGATTCATCACTTCTTAATAATAGAAAAAAACGCTTAAATAGTTGCACGAAAAAGAGCAACTAAGCGATAAATTTAATCGAAGCAGACCGCCGCCCTATGGAGACTATGGGCGGCGTTTTCATATACAACGACGAAAAAGGAGGTTGAAAAAGTGGCAGAAGATAAAAAGCCAGGCGTCACCATTGAAGCCCCGGCCCCGGAGGAGCAGAGGCCGGAGTCTCCCGCGCCGGAAACACCGGACGCCCCCACCCCGCCTGGGCCGGAGGTGCTGACCGTGGAGGAACAGCTCATTTTGGAGCATGAAGGGCAGGCCGCCCTTTTAGAAATGGGCGAGGCGATCCCGGACGCCTCCGAACTTCCCGGCATGACGATCCCGGACCCGCCCGCCTCGGAGCCGGAGGCCCAGGGGGTGATCCCCGGCATGGAGGGTCCCCCGGCCCCGGAGAACAAGGTGATCAACCTGTCGTCCGTCCGGGCGGGGCAGGAGCAGACGGACCCGGCCAAGGAGGGCGGGCAGGAGTGGGAGAAGCCCCAGGAGCAGCCGG
>OFGM01000870.1_pt1 | contig 22516 bp, 19 predicted proteins | sample 1521741 | NCBI WGS metagenome assembly OFGM01 (sample SAMEA3504079, study PRJEB24116) | mouse gut metagenome | biome: mouse gut; feature: mouse-associated habitat; material: faeces | place: Denmark | collected 2011
AAAAGGTAGGAACTCCTGTGCTGACTTAATATCGGAAGCCTCGGTTCTGTCCTGACCCTTCGGGTCTGCCTTTTTTATGCAGAGCATTAAAATAATTCCTGCTGCGCCTATAATGACCAGCATAATCAGCGCAATTATAATTGCAGGTCCCATATTAGTTGCTATGCGGCCCCTCAGGGCCGCCGCCTCCTTTCTATGTATCCCTTCCCGGAGGGCCCGGGAAGGGAGGGAAACCGTTCGCTTATTTCAGCTTGAAGCTCTGGCAGTCGGTGCATTCCACCATGGTGGGATTGGTCTCATGGGTGCCCACCTGGATGGTGTTCAGGCCGCAGTAGCCGGAGTCCTGGCAGTGGTGGGCGCAGTTGCTTACCGTGCATTTAATGCTCTGGTTGGGCGTGCAGGCGCATCCGCCGTTGGTGCAGTCCTTAGTCATGAGTTTGGTCCTCCCGCGTGAAGATTTTTTAAGACGCTGAGGGGCTGTCCCGCCTGTCCCCCCAGCGCGTTTTCACGGTGAAAGGAGAGATGGTTGAGCCTCGTCAGCGCCCTCATAGTGTGCGCCGGGAAGAAGAGAGTATGCGCGTTTGCCGGAGTGAAAATTTTGGAAAAAAACGGGATCGGTACGATCACGGGAGAAGATCTGGGCCTTCATTAAAATAAAAAGGAGCTGCGGCGTGGAAGCGCATTTGTGTCACCGACGGCTTTTGGAGGAATACCTGAGAGCCGTAGATGATCAGATAACCCAGTCCACGTCTTGCGGCCAGAAATTCTCCGATGATGACGCCTACAAGGGCGAGGCCGATATTGACCTTAATGGTGCTGATGATCGTAGGGATGCTGCTTGGCAGAACAACTTTGGTGAAGCAGTCTTTTTTTGTTCCGCCAAGCGTGCGTATCAGGATCAGCTTATTGTGATCAACTTCGTGAAAGCCGGTATACAGGCTGATGACAGAACCGAATATGGCTACGGAGATTCCGGCTACGATGATCGTTTTCATCCCTGTACCGAGCCAGACAATTAAAAGGGGCGCCAGTGCGGATTTCGGCAGGCTGTTTAAAACGACCAGATAAGGTTCCGAAATTTCCGACAGCTTGTCGGAAGACCAAAGAATCAGGGCAAAGGAGATTCCCAATACAAATACGAGAATAAAACTGAGCAGCGTTTCCGCTAAAGTGATCCCTATGTGCATAAGGAGGGAACCGTCTGCCAGCATTTGATAGGCGCAGACCATCACCCGGGGTGGGCTGCTGAAAAAGAAACTGTCGATCCACCCCAGATCTGAAGCCGCCTCCCATATTATTAAGAAGATGATAAAGATAAAAAAGCGGGAGAAAGAAACCGTCCGTTTATGGATCCGCTGTTCTTTCAGATAAAGTTCCTGTGCAGTCAGCGCTTTGGTTTTTTTATTTTTCATTGCTAAGTTCCTCCCATAAAATATTAAAATATGAAGCAAATTCCGGCGCATTTCTGGATGCGATCAGGGAATCGGAAGCTTTTGTAAGGCGGACAGGGAGATCCCTCTTAATATGGGCGGGGCGTCCTGACAGGATCAGGACTCTGTCCGCAAGGGAAATGGCCTCCGAAAGATCGTGGGTTACCAGAATGGCCGTCTTTTTTGATTTATGGATAATATTTCCGATATCGCCGGAAACCTGTAAGCGCGTCTGATAGTCCAGCGCGGAAAAGGGTTCATCCAAAAGAAGAATCTGGGGTTTCAGGGCAAGGGTCCGTATCAGAGCCGCGCGCTGCCTCATACCGCCGGATAATTCACTGGGCTTTTTATCTTTAAAATCATAAAGATCGTATTCTTTTAAAAGCGTGTCTACGAACGCAAGGTTTTCTTTTGTTTTTTTTCTGTTCAGTTCCAGTCCGAGAGTGACGTTTTTATACACGGTCCGCCATTCGAAAAGATAATCCCTTTGCAGCATATAACCGATGTGCGGATAATGGATGGAACCGTCGGGATTTTGAAATTGTATCGTTCCCAGTTCCGGCTCGAGCAGACAGGCAAGAATAGAAAGCAGCGTTGATTTTCCGCAGCCGCTGGGTCCTACGATAGCAATAAATTCCCCCTCATGTACCTGAAAAGATATATCTGACAGGGCAAGCGTCTCACCCTGTAGACTATGATAGGAATAACTGATATTTTTCAGTTCGAGAATAGGAGGTTTGGATACAGAGTCGCCCATAGTTGTCCTTTCCGTTATATTTTAACGAGTATCGTCCCGCTGACATCTGGCGGATAGCCAAGGGATCCTGCCTGATTACCGGCGGTACGGTACATGGAAATGATTATAGGGTAATATATGCAAAAAAACGGGAAGAGCGACTTATTTTGTAAAATAATGCTTGAAATAAAGGGGAGTCTTAGGTAATATGAAATTACTTGCATCGGCGGCAAGTTGAAAATCGTCCGAAAATATGTTAATATCGGGTTTAGGCTTTATTTTAATAAACGGTAAAACGGAGGAAATTATGGCACAGCTTTGGGGCGGAAGGTTTACAAAAGAAACGGATCAGTTAGTTTATAACTTCAACGCGTCCATTTCGTTTGATAAAAAATTATATAGACAGGATATAGAAGGCAGCATAGCCCATGTGGTCATGCTGGCCAAGCAGGGGATTCTCACGACAGAGGAAAAAGACGCCGTTATCAAAGGGCTTACCTCTATCAGGGAAGAATTAGAAGACGGAACGCTTGAAATCACGGAAGAGTACGAGGATATTCATAGTTTTGTCGAAGCAAAGCTGATCGAACGCGTAGGGGAAGCGGGAAAGAAACTGCATACCGGAAGGAGCAGGAACGATCAGGTTGCGCTGGATATGAGGCTCTATACAAGAGCAGAGATTTTAGAGATCGATCTTTTGTTAAAAGATCTGTTAAAAGAGCTGCTTTCCCTTATGGAGAACAATCTGGAAACTTATATGCCGGGCTTTACTCATTTGCAGAAGGCGCAGCCTGTCACGCTTGCGCATCATTTGGGCGCATATTTTGAAATGTTCAAGAGGGACAGGGAACGTCTGAAAGACATTTACTCCCGTATGAATTACTGTCCGCTGGGGGCAGGGGCGCTGGCGGGAACCACTTATCCGCTTGACCGGAATTATACCGCTTCGCTGCTTGGGTTTGAAGGTCCTACTTTAAACAGTATGGATTCGGTTTCAGACAGGGATTATCTGATTGAATTTTTAGCGGCGATGTCTACGATCATGATGCACTTAAGCCGTTTCTGTGAAGAGATCATTTTATGGAATTCCAATGAGTATCGTTTTATAGAACTGGACGATACCTATTCAACGGGAAGCAGTATCATGCCACAGAAAAAGAATCCGGACATTGCAGAACTTGTCAGGGGAAAAACGGGCAGGGTATACGGCGCCCTTGTTTCCTTACTTACAACCATGAAAGGGATTCCCCTTGCCTATAACAAAGATATGCAGGAAGACAAGGAACTTACCTTTGACGCTATCGATACGGTGAAAGGATGTCTGGCATTATTTACAGGAATGCTGAAGACGACTAAATTCAATAAAGAGATTATGGCAAAAAGCGCTATGAACGGATTTACCAATGCTACGGACGCAGCGGACTATCTTGTCGGTAAAGGGGTACCGTTCAGGGACGCCCACGGTATTATCGGAAAGTTAGTGCTTTATTGTATTGAGAAACAGACGGGCATAGAAAATTTGACGCTGGAAGAACTAAAAGCCGTCAGTCCTGTGTTTGAAGCGGACGTATACGAAGCGGTAAGTTTAAAAACCTGTGTGGAAAAGCGGCTGACGCTCGGCGCGCCGGGATCTGAGGCTATGAAGGAGGTCATCGGCCTCGGGAAAAAATATTTGGAGAGCGAATGGGCAAAGACATCCGACAGCATATGTTTTTAAGAGGGAAAGGAGTATAGATAACATGAGTGAAAAATTAAAGGTTGGTATTCTTGGCGGTACGGGTATGGTAGGACAGAGATTTATTTCTCTTTTGGAGGATCATCCGTGGTTCGAAGTGACGACGATCGCAGCAAGCGAGAGATCCGCGGGAAAGACGTATGAAGAAGCGGTAGGCGGCAGATGGAAAATGACGACGCCGATGCCGGAGGCGGTAAAGGGATTGACGGTCATGAATGTGAACGAAGTGGAGGCAGTCGCATCCCAAGTCGATTTTGTATTCAGCGCGGTGGACATGACCAAAGAGGAGATCAAAAAAATCGAAGAGGATTACGCTAAGGCGGAGATTCCCGTTGTTTCCAATAACAGTGCGCACAGATGGACCCCGGACGTACCTATGGTAGTACCGGAGATCAACCCGGAACATATGAAAGTCATTGATTTCCAAAAAAAGAGACTCGGGACACAGAGAGGTTTTGTGGCGGTAAAGCCCAATTGCTCCATTCAAAGTTATGCCCCCGTCCTTACGGCTTGGAAAGAGTTTGAGCCTGTAGAGGTGGTAGCCACTACTTATCAGGCAATATCCGGCGCAGGAAAGACGTTTAAAGACTGGCCGGAAATGGAAGGGAATATCATTCCTTTTATTGGAGGAGAAGAAGAAAAGAGCGAAAAAGAACCGCTGCGTATCTGGGGAGAGATCGAAGACGGCGTAATCGTACCTGCAGTGTCCCCTGTGATCACCTGCCAGTGTATCAGAGTCCCGGTGCTGAACGGACACACGGCGGCGGTATTCGTTAAATTTGCAAAGAAACCGACGAAAGAGCAGTTGATTGAAAAGCTCCGCAGTTTTAAGGGCGTTCCGCAGGAATTAAATCTTCCCAGCGCGCCGAAGCAGTTCATTCAATATTTGGAAGAGGATAACCGTCCTCAGGTTACGTTGGATGTGGACTATGAAAAAGGAATGGGGATCAGCGTAGGCCGTTTGAGGGAAGATACGGTCTATGATTTTAAATTTGTAGGTCTTTCTCATAACACAGTGCGCGGCGCAGCGGGCGGCGCAGTACTTTGTGCGGAGCTTTTAAAAGCGCAGGGATATATCGCGAAGAAGTAAGGGGAGAAAGGTAAGCAGTGTCACAAGCAGGTTTGTGATATGCACGGGAGGTCAGTATGGACGAAATGCGCTATCAATTGGATCTTTTGACGGCAATCAATCAAAGGCTGGGCGATCAGGAGAAGATGTACCGCCTTGTCTGCGAGTCGTCCGTTAATGCTTATCTTTATTATTCTTTTGAAAATAACATATGCAAATGTATGGGAAATTGGAATGAATATTTCAATTTTGAGATCAGACAGTTAGCAGATGTGGCAAAGCTTTTGGATATCGTGGACGAAAAAGACGTCCATGCGCTCAGAAACAGCCTGTTTTTAGAAAAACGGGGGCTGAAGCAGGAAACCGTGGAATGCCATATCACGGAAAAGGATGTCTGGTATCAGTTCGACGTAAACGTTATTTATAAAGAAGACGGCACGCCTATGGATAAAGTCATTACCATCAGTGATGTGTCCGGATACAAAAGACAAACGGAAGAACTTGCAAAAATGGCCTATTACGATATGGCTACCGGATTATATAACCGGAATTATTTTGTTATGATGTTGGGAGAATTCCTCCGCAGGGCGGAAGAAGAAAATGTGACGGTAAGCGTGATCTTTATCGATATAGACGATTTTAAAAGGATCAACGACGGTATGGGCATCGTAGTGGGGGAAGGGCTTTTACAAAGCTTCGCTTTCTTTTTAAAGGACTTTGAAGACGAGCATGTGATCGTGTCCCATTTTGCCAGCGATCTGTTCTGTATCGCCGTATATGATCCCTGCGGGGCAAGGAGTGCGGACCATATATGCAACGCCATTAAAGAAAAGGTTTTACAGGGAATCATTTCTCCCGACGGGCAAAAGCTTTTGGTCACAGCGTGCATCGGCGTTGCGGAATACCCAGAGGCGTCCACAAATGCGTTGGGGCTTATCAACTGTGCCGAGATCGTTATGTTCAAGGCAAAGGCGTCGGGGAAAAATGTAGTCAAATATTTTGATACGCCGATCGTCAATGAATTTTTACAGAATGTGGAAATTGAAAATAAACTGAAGCATGCGGTTTTTCAAAAAGAGTTCGTGATGTATTTCCAGCCCCAGTTTTTTGTAGACAGTAAGAAACTGCGCGGTGCGGAAGCATTGATACGTTGGTATGATAAAGAAGAAAAATTTATCAGTCCGGGCGTTTTTATCCCGATCGCGGAAAAGAACGGAATGATCGTGCCTATCGGACAGTGGGTAATAGAGGAAAGCATCCGGAATTTTGCGGAGTGGAAAAAACGGTTCGACTGCCATATCATCCTTTCTATCAATATTTCGGCAATCCAGTACAAACAGCCGGATTTCGTCAATGAGCTGATAAAGATCATGCAAAAATATGACGTTCCCGCGGAAGAACTGGAGCTGGAGGTTACCGAGAGTATTTTGATCGAAGATTTTGAAGAGGTTGTCAAAAAGTTGAATATGCTTAGGGACTACGGGATCAAGATTTCGCTGGATGATTTTGGGACAGGATATTCTTCGCTGTCATATCTGAAAGAAATGCCGATCGATACGTTGAAAGTGGACAAATCTTTTGTGGATACGATCATAACGGACCATTCCACAAAGATCATAACTGGATCGATCATTCAGATGGTAAAGGAATTAGGATATGAGACGATTGCAGAAGGAGTAGAGGATAAGGGGCAATATGAATACTTAAAAGAGATCGGCTGCGATATCATACAAGGTTATTTCTTGGGAAAACCGATGCCCTCTGAAAAAATTGCGCAGTTGTTGTGCGAAGAGTTATAGGAAGATTATGGGAAAAGATTTATTTATTGCGGAAAAACCGAGCGTTGCAAGGGAATTTGCAAAAGCCCTGAAATATAATATGAGTAACAGGGACGGCTTTATGGAATCTCCTGAAGCGATCGTAACATGGTGCGTGGGGCATCTTGTTACGATGAGCTATCCGGAGAGCTATGATGAAAGCCTGCGCAAGTGGACTTTTGACAGCCTTCCTTTTATACCAAAAGAGTTCAAGTATGAAGTAATAGAAAATGTCAGAAAGCAGTATAGTATTGTAAGCGGATTGCTGACAAGAGAAGATGTGGACACGATTTATGTCTGCACCGACTCGGGAAGGGAAGGGGAATATATTTACCGCTTGGTGGAAAATCAGGCGAAAGTTTCAGGAAAAACAAGAAAAAGAGTATGGATTGATTCTCAGACAGAGGAAGAGATTCTTCGAGGCATAAAAGAGGCAAAAGATTTATCGGAATATGATAATTTATGCGCTGCAGCATATTTAAGGGCCAAAGAAGACTATCTGATGGGAATCAATTTTTCGCGTGCGCTCACGTTAAAATACGGCGGGTCCATCAAGGCTTATTTAAAAAGGGACCGGGCCGTTATTTCGGTGGGAAGGGTCATGACCTGCGTACTCGGCATGATCGTCAACCGGGAACGGGAGATCCGGAACTTTGTCAAAACGCCTTTTTACAGAGTGCTTGCCTCATTTTCCTTTGCAGACAGGGAATTTGAAGGGGAATGGCGGAGCGTGGAAGGGTCGAAGTATTTCCAGTCCCCGCTGCTATATAAAGAGAATGGATTTAAAGAGCGCAGGAAAGCAGAAGAGTTGATTGCATACCTGAGTGAACCGTCACCCATACAGTGTCAGATTACAGCGCTGGAAAAGAAACAGGAAAAGAAGAATCCTCCTCTTTTATATAATTTGGCAGAGCTTCAAAATGAATGTTCGAAACGATTTAAGCTAAGTCCGGATGAGACGCTTCGGATTGTGCAGGAACTTTATGAGAAGAAGCTTGTAACGTACCCAAGAACAGATGCCAGAGTGCTGTCGACAGCGGTAGCAAAAGAAATACATAAGAATTTGAATGGATTATCCAAATATGAGATGGCAGCGCCGTATCTTGAGGATATTCTTGCTATGCAAAGTCATAAGGGACTTGAGAAGAGCCGTTATGTCAATGACAAACAGATCACGGATCATTATGCGATCATTCCGACTGGTCAAGGGCTTTTAGCTTTGAAATCTGTATCATCAACCGCAAAAGCGGTATATGATATTATCGTAAGGCGTTTTTTAAGTATTTTTTATCCGCCTGCTATTTACCGCAAAGTATCGATTACGACAAAGATCAAAGAAGAAAGCTTTTTTTCCAGCTTTCGAGTGCTGGAATCCGAAGGGTATTTGAAGGTAGTGGGGATACCGACAAAGAAAGGCGCTTCGGATTGTGACAAAGAAGGCGGAATGGATGAGAATAAAGATACTTCATTTTTTGAAAAGATCAAAACGCTGAAAAAAGGAGATATACTTACTGTGACTTCGCTGGAAGTAAAAGAAGGTGAAACGTCACCGCCAAAGAGATATAATTCCGGTTCTATGATTCTGGCTATGGAAAATGCGGGACAGCTTATCGAGGATGAAGAGCTGCGTGCCCAGATAAAGGGAAGCGGAATCGGAACGAGTGCAACAAGAGCTGAGATTCTAAAGAAACTTATTCATATCAAATATCTGGCATTGAATAAAAAGACGCAGATCATCACACCGACGTTGCTTGGCGAGATGATCTATGACGTGGTGGACAATTCGATTAAGTCACTTTTGAACCCGGAGCTTACCGCAAGTTGGGAAAAAGGGTTGACATATGTATCAGAAGGTGATATTACATCAGAGGAATACATGATGAAATTAGAACATTTTATCAGGAGCAGGACGAGCGGAGTACTAGGACTTAACAATCAGTATCAGTTAAGACAGTTTTACGACCGGGCCGCAAGATTCTATAAGAAACCAGTAAAAAAGCAAAGCAGTAAGCAAACAAGTAAGGAGTGACAACATGAAAGAATTAACCGTAGCAGCACTTTATGATCTGAATGAGACAATTGCGAAAGATATTTTTGATGGAGCGACATACCCATGGGAGGTGCTTCCGAAGATTAAAGATTTTATTCTTGAACTTGGCAATTCACTTTCCGAAGAGGAATATGAGAAAGCGGGAGAAAATATCTGGATTGCAAAAAGTGCAAAAGTAGCGCCAAGCGCATCTATCACAGGCCCTGCAATTATTGGGAAGGATGCCGAAGTAAGACATTGTGCGTTTATCCGAGGCAATGCGATCGTAGGTGAAGGGGCAGTGGTCGGGAATTCTACCGAACTTAAAAATGTCATTTTATTCAATAAAGTACAGGTGCCGCATTACAATTATGTGGGAGATTCCATTCTTGGATACAAGGCGCATATGGGTGCAGGCTCCATTACATCTAATGTAAAATCCGACAAGACACTTGCGACGGTGAAGACCGCGGATGGTGTGATTGAGACGGGACTTAAAAAATTCGGAGCTATGCTTGGCGATGAGGTAGAAGTAGGGTGCGGAACGGTATTGAATCCTGGAAGCGTAGTCGGAAGTCATAGCAATATTTATCCGCTTTCCATGGTAAGAGGATATGTTCCGGCAGGAAGCATTTATAAAAAGCAGGGAGAAATTGTAGAGAAAAATTAAAACTTCCTTTGAAAAAAGAAGTTGCAAATAAAAAACGCTTGTTATATACTTGTACTAAATCAATGGTACAGTATGCGGGCGTTTTTTTGATGAGAAAAACAATGCAGCCGTATCAGAACGAGGATATTATAGCGAGGGGGAAAAGCATATGTTAGAGATACAGAACTTAAGTAAGTCTTATGGAAAAAATCTGGCAGTGGATCAGGTGAATTTTACGGTTCCGGATGGAATGGTTGGGATTTTACTTGGACCAAACGGGGCGGGGAAGTCTACGATCATTAAAAGCATTGCGGGGCTTTTGCGATACAAAGGCGGTATCGGTATCCAGGGAATGTCTTCAAAAACACTGGAAGCCAAAAAGTTATTCGCCTATGTACCGGAGATTCCGGCAATGTTCGAGGCGCTCACGGTCAAAGAGCATATCGAGTTTGTGAGAAAAGCATATCAAAGTACGATTACGGATGCAGAAATGCAAGCCCTTCTGAAGCGTTTTGAGATGGAGGATAAACAGGATAAGCTAGGCAGCGAATTGTCTAAAGGAATGATGCAGAAAGTGAGTATCTTATGTGCGCTTGCTATCAAACCGAAAGTGATCTTACTGGATGAACCAATGGTAGGATTAGATCCGAAAGCCATTAAAGAATTAAAAGAGGTAGTGGTCGAACTTCGTGATCAGGGAACGACGGTACTTATCAGTACGCATATGCTCGAGATGGTAGAAGGTATCTGGGATGTTATGTTTGTGATGGAAAAAGGAAAGATTATCGGCTCTTATACGAAAGAACAGGTCGGAGATAAAGATTTGGACGAGCTGTTCTTCGAGATGACAGGCGGTGAACGTTCATGAAAGCATTGTGGTATATAACAAAACGAGGTATGGCGAATCGGGTACGCAAGGCGCTTAGGAAGCCGGTTACCTATCTGTATCTTGTACTAGGAATATTTTATGTAGTTATATTGGGAGCCGGTCTGGGTTCGATGATCAAAGACGCGAAGTTTGATTCCTATTATGGGCTGTATGTCATCTTGGCAATTATGATTTTCTATTTCATACCGATGAACTTTGTCGCCTATATGAAGAAAAAGGGAATTATTTTCACGCCCGCACATACGCATTTTGTGTTTCCTGCGCCGGTAGAACCGAAAAAAGTGCTGCTGTATATGTCGATAAAGAATTTTTTGATGACCTTTGTATTGTTTTTTCTGTTATCCATTATTGGAGTTATTGGATTCCAAGTGCCTTTTGGGAAAATGTTGCTCATTTTCCTGACTGGTTCGGTGTCTAATTTTCTTTTGGAGGGAAGCCTTATTATTGGCATTTACGGAAAGGAAAATTTAGATGATAAAAAATCGAAGATACTTACTGGCATACTTGGCATGATTCTGGCATTGTTGGTTGTCTTTATCATATGGTATATCCGCAAAAATGGATTTACGATTGCGTCTATGAAGCAGATTCTGGAGCAGAAAGCGTTGCTCATGATTCCACTGCTTGGCTGGAATCTGGCGGTGTACCGTTTGATTTTATTTGGAGCAGAGACGGTAACGATCATCTGTGCCGCCTTGTACATGATAGTAGTAGTGACGGCCGTTATTCTGGCATACAAAATGAAATGCAGCGGTGGTTATTACGAGGAAGCGGCAAAGTTCGCAGATGACTATGTGGAATTCCGAAGTAAAAAGAAAAAAGGGGAAGTAGCTCTTACGATAGGAAAACGAAAGTTCAGAAAAACGTCCGGGCATATCAAAGGGAGCAAAGCTTCGGCGATTTTATACAGGCAGCTTTGCGAGTATCAAAAAGAGCGATTTTTTATTTTTGGTTATGTAACAGTAATCAATGCCATAGTGGCAGGTATTATGATTTATGTGAATCAAGAGCTGGAAGGAATGCATCCAGGACTTTTTCTGCTTGGAATTGCAGCATATGCGGTACTTCTTACTTCCGGATATCTTGGAAAATGGGGAAAAGAATTGAAAAATCCATATATTTATCTGATCCCGGATAAACCATGGAAGAAAATGTGGTATGCCACCATGATGGATCATATAAGAGCGCTTTTGGATGGAAGCGTTCTGGTGATTCCAATCGGAGTGATGTGGAAGGTTCCGGTATGGCAGATGATTGCGGTTATTTTGATCTATGTGGCTCTGCAGGCGAATAAAATGTATCTGAAGATTTTTGCAGACAGTATCCTGGGAGATACGCTGGGAAAACTGGGGAAAGATATTATGCGCATGGTGATTCAGGGAAGCACGCTTGGTATCGGGGTTCTTCTTGCCGTTTTGGCTGGAATCTTTATTCATGTAAACTGGGTATTTCCAATCATTCTTTTCTATTGCATAATCATTACCGTACTTATTGCGATGATAGCGTCTGCTAGATTCGAAGTGTTAGAACAACAGGATTGATCATATTGGATTATAAAGTGTCAGAATGAAAGTTCTGGCACTTTTTTCTTGACAATAGAAAAATACTTTGGTAGTATGAAGAAGTATTAAATAGTTTAACGCTTTAAAGCGCAACGGTTTAAAGCGAAAAAAGAGAAGCGAGGAGAGAGTGAAATGGCAGTCAAATTAATGTTACTAGTTGTATTTTTTGCAGTGATGGTTGCAGTTGGTGTCTATGCACGCAGGCATACGTCAAGCGTGGATGGATTTGTGTTAGGGGGACGTCAGGCGGGACCTTGGCTTACCGCTTTTGCATATGGTACTTCTTATTTTTCTGCAGTTGTATTCGTAGGTTATGCAGGACAGTTTGGATGGAAATACGGAATTGCTTCCACATGGATCGGACTTGGGAATGCCTTTATCGGAAGCTTGCTCGCGTGGGTTGTACTTGGAAGAAGAACGAGGGTTATGAGCCAGCATTTGAATTCCAAGACAATGCCGGATTTCTTCGGAGAGAGATTTGGAAGTAAGTCTTTAAAAATTGTTGCTTCAGCAATTGTATTTATATTCCTTGTACCATATACCGCATCGGTATACAATGGATTATCCAGACTTTTTGGAATGGCGTTTGATATTCCATATACTGCATGTGTGATAGGTATGGCAGTATTTACCGGTATCTATGTCATTCTTGGAGGATACATGGCAACAGCGATCAATGACTTTATCCAGGGGATTATCATGCTGGTTGGAATTGTAGCGGTAATTGCGGCAGTACTTAGCGGTCAGGGTGGATTCATGGAAGCGATTCAGCAGATGGCAAAGATTCCAAGCGATGTGCCGATTACAGCGGGGCAGCAAGGTGCATTTACTTCGTTTTTCGGACCGGATCCTTTAAATCTTTTAGGAGTTGTGATTTTGACGTCTCTTGGAACATGGGGACTTCCTCAGATGATACATAAGTTTTATGCGATCAAAGATGAAAAGTCTATTAATACAGGAACTGTGATTTCGACTGTTTTTGCGGTCATTATTTCAGGAGGATGCTATTTTCTTGGAGGATTTGGAAGGTTGTTTGATCATCCGTCATTGCATGATGAAGCAGGAAACATGATTTACGATGGCATCATTCCATATATGCTTTCAACATTGCCGGATATCCTGATCGGTATCGTGGTAGTATTGGTTCTGTCAGCATCAATGTCAACCTTATCTTCTTTGGTATTGACTTCCAGTTCAACACTGACGCTGGATTTCTTAAAAGGAAACATTATAAAGAAGATGAGTGAGAGAAAACAGGTTGTTACCATGCAGATTCTGGTTGTGTTCTTTATTGTATTGTCAGTTGTGCTTGCGATTAATCCGCCGGTATTTATCGCACAGCTTATGGGAATCTCATGGGGAGCTTTGGCAGGAGCATTTCTGGCACCATTCCTTTACGGTTTGTACTGGAGAGGAGTCACAAGGGCATCCGTTTGGGCAAGTTTTGCATGCGGTGTCGGAATCACGGTATCCAATATGTATTTTAAATACATCGCTTCCCCGATCAATGCCGGTGCGATTGCAATGATCGCAGGACTTGTTGTAGTTCCGGTGGTGAGTCTGATTACACCAAAGATGTCAAAGAGCAAGACAGAAGAAATCTTTTCGTGTTACGATGAAAAAGTCCTGATATCGAAAAAACGTTCCTTAGAAGGATAGAAAATAAGGATAGAGAAATACAGAGAAATGTACTTTGGATGGAAAATGTTCCGAAGTACATTTTTTTCTTGAAAAGAAAAAGGAAAACTGATAGTGTAACTATATGGGAATCATAAGAGAAAAAAGGGATTGACTTTTCAGAATAAGTATAATACTATATTAAACAGAAGAACGAACATAAGTTCGTGATTGAGAAGGAGACAAAAAAGAATGGCGAACGAAGATAAAATAAAAGCGCTCGATGCGGCGATTTCTAAATTAGAGAAAGATTTCGGAAAAGGAACAGTGATGAAGCTTGGGGATGCAAGTGCACATGTAGCGGTAGAGACAGTGCCGACAGGGTCTTTAAGCCTTGATATTGCACTTGGACTTGGTGGTGTTCCAAGAGGTCGTGTTATTGAAATATATGGGCCGGAATCAAGCGGTAAGACAACAGTTACATTACATATGATTGCAGAGGTACAAAAAAGAGGAGGCATTGCAGGATTTATTGATGCAGAGCATGCATTGGATCCGGTTTATGCCAAGAATATCGGCGTAGATATTAATGAATTGTATATTTCTCAGCCGGACAGCGGGGATCAGGCGCTTGAGATCGCGGAAACGATGGTACGTTCCGGAGCGATGGATATCATCGTAATTGACTCTGTGGCGGCGCTTGTTCCAAGACAGGAGATTGAAGGAGATATGGGAGACAGCCATGTAGGGCTTCAGGCACGTCTTATGTCTCAGGCGCTTCGTAAGCTGACGCCGGTTATCAGTAAGTCGAATTGTGTTGTGATTTTTATTAACCAGCTGCGCGAAAAAGTAGGTGTGATGTTTGGAAATCCGGAGACGACTACGGGCGGCCGTGCACTTAAGTTTTATTCTTCCATCCGTATGGATGTCAGAAAGATTGAGACTTTGAAGCAGGGCGGAGAGATGGTTGGAAACCGTACCAGAGTTAAAGTGGTAAAGAATAAGATCGCACCTCCGTTTAAAGAGGCCGAATTTGACATTATGTTTGGAAAAGGAATTTCGAAAGAGGGGGATATCCTCGATCTTGGAGCGGGCGTGAATATCATAAGTAAGAGTGGGTCATGGTATGCTTACAATGGTGATAAGATTGGTCAGGGACGAGAAAATGCGAAAACGTATCTTAACACCCATCCGGAAGTGATGGAGGAGATTGAGAAGAAGGTACGGGAGCATTATCAGCTTGGTGATGCAGCAGAAAAGGATACGCCGGAGGAGTCATAGAATATGGCAGAAGAGGATTTGCTGAAAAAAGCGAAGCTTAGAGCGATGTATCTTTTGAATATATGTGACCGCACTGAAGCAGAATTAAGAGAAAAGTTAAAAAAGAATGAGTATCCGCGAGAGATCATAGAACAGGCAATACAATATGTGAAGTCTTTTGGATATATTAATGATCTTCGATATGCCGAGAATTTTATTCGCGGCAGAAAAGAGAAAAAAAGTAAAAAAGAGATTCTTTATTTATTGTCTGAGAAAGGCATTGCGAGTGAAATTATCGCAAGTGCGGTGGAAGAATATTACCACGAAGAAGACAGTGTTCTTGCAATACGTGCGTTACTCAAGAAAAGACATTATGAGAGTAAAACGGCTGATGACAAGGAGAGACAAAAGATGTATGGCTATCTGGCGCGGAAAGGTTTTTCCTATCGTGATATAATGAAAGCGCTGCAGGCAGAGGAAGAGATATAGAAGGATTGCGACAGCAGAAATAAGACAAGAATCGGCAAGTGATACAAGTTTCTAATAGGAATGCTTGACATATTTGTTAAAATAATATAAAATTTATATGTTGTATTTATGTACAATGAAAATTAAATAAGGAGGTGCTCCTGTGCCAATCGATGTAATAATTGCTGTAGTTGTAACACTTATTTTAACAGCTGGGATTACTTATCAGCTCACAGTTTCTAATCTGAAGAAGAATGCGGAAAGCAAGATTGGAAATGCAGAAAGTAAGGCCAGAGAAATCATCGATGATGCGTTGAAAACTGCGGAAACGAAGAAAAAAGAAGCCCTCTTGGAAGTAAAAGAAGAGTCCATTAAGACAAAGAATGAGCTTGAAAAAGAAACCAAGGAAAGACGTGCTGAGATACAGCGTTACGAAAAACGTGTGTTATCTAAAGAAGAAGCACTGGATAAGAGGGCGAGTGCGATTGAGCAGCGTGAAACAGCATTTGCAGCAAGAGAAGAAAAGATTAAGCGTAAGGAAGAGAAAGCAGAAGAGCTTAGTCAGCAAAGAGTACAGGAACTAGAAAGAATCTCAGGATTAACCTCCGAACAAGCAAAAGATTATCTGTTAAAAACTGTTGAAGATGATGTGAAGCATGATACTGCGAAAATGATCAAAGAATTGGAAGTTCAGGCAAAAGCAGAAGCTGACAAAAAGGCGAAAGAATATGTCGTAAGCTCAATTCAAAGATGTGCAGCAGATCATGTGGCAGAGACTACGATCTCTGTGGTACAGCTTCCAAGTGATGAGATGAAAGGAAGAATTATCGGTAGAGAGGGACGTAATATCCGTACACTTGAGACGATGACGGGAGTAGAGCTTATTATCGACGATACTCCGGAAGCAGTAGTCTTATCAGGCTTCGATCCGATTCGAAGAGAGGTTGCAAGAATTGCTCTTGAAAAATTAATTGTTGACGGACGTATTCATCCGGCAAGAATTGAAGAAATGGTAGAAAAAGCGCAGCGTGAAGTAGAGTCCATGATTCGTGAAGAAGGAGAGGCAGCAGCATTAGAGGTTGGTGTTCATGGTATTCATCCGGAGCTGATTCGTCTGCTTGGAAGAATGAAATTCCGTACCAGTTATGGACAGAATGCGTTGAAACATTCTATAGAAGTGGCTCAGCTTGCAGGTCTTTTGGCCGGGGAGATCGGTCTGGATGTAAGAGTGGCAAAAAGAGCCGGACTTTTACATGATATCGGAAAATCTATCGATCACGATGTGGAAGGCTCCCATATTCAGATTGGTGTTGACTTATGCAGAAAATACAAAGAATCTGCAGTTGTCATCAATGCTGTGGAAGCGCATCATGGTGATGTAGAACCGGAAACACTGCTTGCATGTATCGTACAGGCGGCAGATACGATTTCGGCTGCTCGACCGGGAGCAAGACGAGAAACATTAGAAACATATACAAACAGATTAAAACAATTAGAAGATATCACAAACCAATTTAAGGGTGTGGATAAATCTTTTGCTATTCAGGCAGGTAGAGAGATTCGCGTTATGGTAGTTCCGGAACAGATTTCCGATGCTGATATGGTGCTGTTAGCTCGTGACATTTCCAAACAGATCGAAGCAGAGCTAGAGTATCCGGGTCAGATAAAGGTTAATGTTATAAGGGAGTCTCGCGTTATTGATTATGCAAAATAAGCGTAGTGATAACGTTGCTTATATAGCAGACTGTAAATAGCGTATGAGTGGAGAGTTTGAAATCATTTCAGGCTCTCCACTATTTTATTTTATATATCGGTAACTTTTAAACAGATAGATCTGCAAAAGATCTTATCTTTGTAATTTGCATACGATGGAGGAGAAGGATGGTACTGATGTTAGCAAGACAGGCGATCAATATCAAATGTAAGAATAAAACCAATTTAATACTCGGGAATTATGAGTGCGGCTATGGATTAGGCCTGATCGTAAATCTTTCAGGTATTATTTTTCCGGCGGATTATACAAATATTGAGGAGCTGCGTATAAAAGTGTTAGATCTTTTAAGCGATTATCATCCGAAGGACGAAAGAGAAGAAAATCTGATCCATATGCTGAAAGCTTACAAAGCGGACGATAATCTGGATAGTCAGGTAGGAGAACTGATCAATATAGGACTTGGTGAAAAAAATCCGTGGAAGTGATTCTGGAGCAGGGAGATAGATCCGAAACGCAGTCAAAAAATAATGAAAAAATTTTTTTAAAATTGGTAAAAAATCTTGTGCTGGGATAGTTCTTGTAGTAGAATGAACAAAGTGTGTATGATTGTATACGATTATGCAAGACAGATCGGAATGAAAAATATATCTGTTATTCACAGAAAAGATAATGGAGGAGTTCCATATGGCATTAACGTTATCAAAAAAAGCACAGGCTGTTAAGCCTTCATCAACATTGGCAATTACGGCGAAAGCAAAAGAGCTTAGGGCCAAGGGAATCGACGTAGTGGGATTTGGAGCGGGAGAACCGGATTTTAATACGCCTGACAATGTATGCGATGTTGCGATTGAAGCAATCAAGGACGGTTTTACCAAATATACGCCCGCATCGGGCACAAATGAGTTAAAAGAAGCTATTTGTAAGAAGTTTAAAGAGTTTAACGGTCTTATTTATAAACCGGAACAAATTGTGATCAGTAACGGAGGGAAACATGCATTATCCAACGTTTTTGACGTGATTCTGAATCCTGGCGATGAAGTGATCATTCCGGCTCCCTATTGGCTGAGTTATCCGGAAATGGTGAAATTATCAGACGGTGTACCGGTATTTATTATAGGTGAAAAAGAAAACGGATATAAAGTGACGGCGGCGCAGATCGAAAGCGCGATCACGGATAAAACGAAAGCGCTTATTATCAATACGCCAAGCAATCCGACAGGAATGATTTATCATGAAGAGGAACTTAGGGCCATTGCAGACGTTGTCGTAAAGCATGATATTTATGTAGTAGCGGATGAAATGTACGAATATCTGATCTATGGAGACGAGAAGCATATCAGCATCGCGTCATTTAACGATGAGATCTATAAAAGAACGATTACATGCAGCGGTCTGTCCAAAAGCTATGCCATGACAGGCTGGAGGGTAGGGTATACCGGATCTTCCAGAGAAATTGCAAAGCTGATGGGTTCTATCCAGTCCCATGCAACCTCTAATCCGAATTCTATTGCGCAGAAAGCGGCGGTAGAAGCGCTGGATGGTCCGCAGGAAACGGTAGATATTATGAGAGATGAATTTGATAAGCGCCGCAGATATATGTATGAACATATCTCTCAAATGCCTTATGTAAGCACATTAGAGCCTAAGGGAGCATTTTACGTCTTCGTAGATACAAAGCAGGCGCTGGAAAGAGAGTATAAGGGAGAAAAAATCGGTACGACGGCGAGGCTTGCGGAAATTCTTCTGGAAGACTATTCTGTTGCGGTAGGGCCGTGTAATGATTTTGGATTTCCTGAACATATTCGTCTTTCTTATGCAATCAGCATGGAACAGATAGAAAAAGGTTTGGACAGAATGGAGAATTTTTTAAAGACGCTATAAAACCGTTATCCATAAACTTGATTTGTACGTCCGCTAAAGCGGACAGATGGGAGCAAGGTTGGAAAATCACACCGATGTGCTGATTTTTCAACTACGAGTTTGTGCCGGAGCCACAAGCTCGAAATTGCAGAGCCGAATTTGAAATTTGGCTCGCGGCTTCGCAAAAACGGCTCCGGCATGGAGGTAAATATGGAAGAGTTCAAAAGGCTAGGCAGAAGGCTCGTTTATCAGGGCAGTATTATTGATTTTTATAAAGACACCGTACAGGTACCGAATGGCAATGTGGTGGAGTGGGATTTTATCGGGCATAAGGGCGCAGCGGCAGTAGTGCCGGTCATGGAGGACGGAAAGATACTTATGGTCCGCCAGTTCCGGAACGCCCTCGACAGATATACTCTTGAAATACCGGCAGGAGGCTTAAATTCCGTATCCGAGCCTACAAAGGATGCTGCGGCGAGAGAATTGAAGGAAGAAACGGGCTATGATTCCGATCATTTGGAACTTCTTATCTCCATACGGACGACGGTGGCGTTCTGCAATGAAAAAATAGATATTTATGTGGCGGACCGGTTACAACCCGGCAGCCAGAAGCTGGACGAAGATGAATTTATCCATGTAGAGGCGTATGAAGTAGAGGAACTGTGCCAGATGATCTATGAAGGAAAGATTGAAGATTCCAAAACTATTTCGGCGATCATGAGTTATAAAAATAAATTTTGTACACCGTAACGATGCTGCAAAGACAGGGCGACTATTAACGGGGCATCGGATTTATTTTACTTTTTCCCAAATAAAGGGCATTGCAAAATCATCAAAATGGGATGATTGAGCGATGCTCTTTTTGTATTTTTTGGAAAATAAGGCATATAATTAAGAAGCCGGAAAAGCATTTTCGGATCGGGCGGGTGTGGTATTGCCGCAGAAGGGAGGGACATGAAAGAGAATAATAAAGAAAATATACCCAAATTATGGATATTTCTTTTTGCGGGCTGTTTTCTTTTAGGGATATTCGGCACTAATTTTTGGAAAACGGAGCTGATAGACAAAAGCGGATTTTTAGGAGATTATATGCTGATGTGTATGAAGCAGGTACAGATCAACTACGGAGAATATTTTTGGTTTTTATGCAGACGGAGGATTGGGGAAGCAGTCTTTCTTGCGGTCATTTCTTCAACTTATCTGGGACTTTTGGGAATTTATCTTTACATTAGCTGGATTGGTTTTGCGGCCGGGATTTTTATGGCGGGTGCAGGGATACGATATGGGACGAAAGGGATCTTACTTTTTTTGGGAAGTATGCTGCCCCATCAACTGTTGCTGATACCATGCGGGGTATTCCTGATCTACTGGTGTTATAGAATGTGCATGATACTGTATTATCCGGATCGCTGCAAAGAAGTTTATTATGGCAGCAAAAAGCAATTTTTACTGCGTAAATTCATACAATTTCAAGTTATTTTGGGAGTTGTCATAATTGGATGTCTTATGGAATGTTATGTAAACCCATATATTGTTACGAAGTTGTTAAATTTTTTTTAAACGCTAAATTCTATATGTAGTAGCTCGTAAAGCAGAGGAACCGGATATGTTGTATTTGTCTTGAAAAATCCCGTAAATCTGCTGAATTGGGGGAAAATATCCATTGCTTTTATTACGAATTCTTATTATAATGAAGATTGTCAGCATTAATTAACATAAATACCTTATGAGGAAGGGCACTGGTTAGATGGAGAAGGCGATAGATGCGTTTATAGCATATATGCATGATGTAAAGAAAACATCCAACAATACAGAAATGTCATACAAAAGAGACTTGAATAAAGTCAGGAAGTACTTAGGAGAAAAACAGATTTGCGAAGTGAATGAGATCACGGTTGATGATTTGAACGCATATATTCTCTATTTGAAGGAAAATCAGTTTGCAGCAGCTACTATTTCAAGAAATATTGCTTCTATCAAAGCGTTTTTTGGTTTTTTAAGGAAGGAAGGGATGGTACGGGAAGATATTTCCGTATCGCTGAAAGCTCCAAAAATCGAAAAGAAGATGCCGGAGATCATGGCGATGGAAGATGTGGTGCGCCTTTTAGAGCAGCCCAAAGGAAACAGTCCGAAGGAAGTGCGCGATAAGGCCATGCTAGAACTTTTGTACGCTACAGGGATCAGGGTTACCGAGATCATTAATTTAAAGGTTACGGATGTGAATCTGCAGATGGGTTTTATCATCTGCAGAGACGAAAATAAAGAGAGGATCATTCCTTTTGGGAAAGAAGCAAAACATGCGCTTTTATGTTATTTTGACGGCGCAAGAGATGCGATGGTGGAAAATAAAGAATCGGACGCTTTATTTGTAAACTGCTCCGGGCAGGCTATGAGCAGGCAGGGGTTTTGGAAACTGATCAAGTTTTATGCAAAAAAAGCGGGGATTACGGAGGACATTACCCCGCATACACTGCGGCATTCCTTTGCGGCGCATTTGGTGGAAAACGGGGCGGATCTGAGAAGCGTGCAGGAGATGCTGGGGCATTCGGATATTTCCACAACCCAGATTTATGCGAATATGAGCCATAACAGGATAAGGGAAGTCTATGCCAAGGCCCATCCTAGAAGCTAGTGTCTTGTTGATAATTGGTCAAACCTGCTTGTCTATTCGCCCATCTGCGGCGTTAGATTTTCTAGTCGCAGCCACCGCTGCGCCGTCGAAAATCTGCCTTGCAGGTGAACGAATATCCTGCGGAGCTTTACCAAATATCAACGAGACAAGACACTAATGCACTGACCTGATTACATTCTGCTAAATGTACCGGCACAGTTATGTATTGATAATTCATAAATAAAAAGAAAGTGCGTTTTAGATTGGAAAAATCGGAAACGTACTTTCTTTTTATTTTGAAAGACGGCAATACCGGCCGTTACGATTATTCTATTCGTAATCCGCAATATCATAGATAAGGCGTTCACTGTCTTCCCAGCCAAGGCAGGGGTCGGTGATGGATTTTCCGTATACGCCTCCGCCCACTTTCTGACAGCCTTCTTCCAGATAACTTTCAATCATTACGCCTTTGACGAGACTATGGATATCCGCATTCAGCTTACGGGAATGCATTACTTCTTTTACGATGCGGATCTGCTGTTCAAACTGCTTGTTAGAGTTGTTGTGATTGGCATCGATGATACAGGCAGGATTTTTTAAATCCCTTTCGTTATAAAGGGTAAGGAGCGTATTTAAGTCTTCGTAATGGTAATTGGGAAGGCTTCTGCCGTATTTATTTACCGAACCACGCAGTACCGTATGGGCAAGTTCGTTTCCCGTCGTATTGACCTCCCAGCCCCGATAGATAAAAGAGTGGGGATGCTGCGCGGCATAGACAGAATTTAACATAATGGAGAAGTCGCCGCTGGTAGGGTTTTTCATGCCTGCGGGAACGTCAAAGCCGCTGACGGTAAGGCGGTGCTGCTGGTCTTCCACAGAGCGCGCACCGATGGCCACATAGGAGAGAATATCTGAGACATAGCCCCAGTTCTCAGGGTAGAGCATCTCATCTGCTGCAGTAAGCCCTGATTCACACATAACCCGCAGCTGCATCTTTCGCATGGCGATGATGCCTTTTAGAAAATCAGTGCCCTTTTCGGGGTCCGGCTGATGAACGATGCCTTTGTAGC
>OFGM01000885.1_pt1 | contig 22242 bp, 27 predicted proteins | sample 1521741 | NCBI WGS metagenome assembly OFGM01 (sample SAMEA3504079, study PRJEB24116) | mouse gut metagenome | biome: mouse gut; feature: mouse-associated habitat; material: faeces | place: Denmark | collected 2011
CGGCGGTTCCGGCGGTTCTGTGGGGGGAGTACAATAACTTCAAAGCGGCTTCCGCAGTATTTACGGTGCTTACCCTCTTTTGTGCGGCGGCAGGCATCCTGCTCCTATGCCGAAACGGAATCATAGTGGGATGGAAGCCGTTCCCCGTGAAAAGTCTGCTTACGGAAGCAGGCATCATGTGGCTGATCTTCTTTCTCCTGCTGGGCTTCCAGCTTTACAGGGCGGCAGCGTTTGCTTCCTTTGACGGCGACGACGCCTACTATGTGGTGGAGTCTTTGATCGCGCAGGAGGCGGGCGTGATGTACCGCATTTTGCCTCTGACGGGAGGTTCCACGGGACTGGATGTGCGCCATGCGATGGCGGTATTTCCTATGTGGGTGGCCTATATTTCGGTGCGGGCAGGGGTGCACGCGACCATTGTCTCCCATGTGGTGATGCCCCTTGCGCTGATTCCGCTGACCTATCTTCTGTACTATGAGATCGGGCGGCTGCTCTTTTCGAAAACCCGGCAGGCCGGCGGGCATGTGTTTCAGAAGCAGAACCTGCCAAGCTTTATGATTATCATGGCGATGTTCCAGATTTTTGGGAATGTGTCCATTTATACCAATGAAACTTTTTTCCTGACCCGTACCTGGCAGGGAAAGGCGGTGGCGGGCGCGTCCGCCGCCATTGTGGGAGCAACTGCAGCAATGGGAACCGCCGCCGTAAATGCGGCGGCGGAATACCAGACACAGCTTGCCAATATTTCCACCCTGCTGACAGGAACGGAGGCGGAGGTGGCCGCCCGCACGGCGGAAATCGGGGATCAGGTACTGGAGGTTTCCAACAGGACCGGAGTGGCAACCGAAAACCTGACAGATGGAATGTATCAGGTCATTTCCGCGTTTGGAGACAGCGCGGACGCGGCCAGTATTCTGGAAACCGCCGCAAAATCGGCGGCAGCCGGCAACGCAACCACGGCGGACAGTATTAACCTGCTGTCCGCCGTGACAAAGGGCTATGGTGATACATCGGCGGCAGCCGTCCAAAAGGCGGCGGACCTGTCTTTTGCAACCGTGCGGCTGGGGCAAACCTCTTTCCCGGAATTGGCCGCAAGTGTTATGCAAGTAACAAATGCCTCAAATACATTAGGCGTAAAGCAGGAAGAACTGTTTGGAGTATTTGCAACTGCGACAGGAGTTACAGGAAAAACAAGCGAGGTAGCAACACAGCTAAAGGCCGTATATTCCAATTTATTAAAACCAACCACGGCCATGCAAAAAGCACTTGAACAGTTAGGGTATACAAGCGGGCAAGCCGCAATTGCAGATTTAGGATTTCAAGGAACACTTGACGCATTAGCAAATTCAGTAAACAAAGATTCCAGCGCAATGGCAGCAATGTTTTCAAGCACCGAGGCATTAAACCTTGCGCTGGGACTAACTGGGGATTTATCGGAACAACTAGCCAGCAAAACAGCGGAAATGTATGAGGCAGCCGGAGCGGCGGACACAGCTTTTCAACGGCAGACCAACACCCTGAAATATACGATCCAAACAGTCAAAAACCTGGGGCAAAATTTCCTGACACAAATCGGGACCAACATACTACCGTATGTCAACAATCTGGCGAAGGCGGCCCTGCCGAAAGTACAAAATGCACTGGAGGCCGCCGGGGACTATGTAGAAAGCACAATCATACCAACAGCGGAAAAGGCCGTGAAATGGATCGGCGAGAATAAAACGGCAATACTGGCCGTTGCAAGTGCGGCAATAACGGCTGTGGGGGCCTTTAAGGCGCTGCAGGTGGCAACCGCCGCTGTGGGAGCAGTGAAAAACCTGTCCACCATCTTCAAAGCGGCGTCTGGCGGCGGAAAAATACTAAATGCTGTATTAAGCATGGGCGGCGTAAAGCTGGCCATAATTGCTGGAGTAATCGCGGCGGTGGCGGCAGGTTTCGTCCTGCTGTGGAACAAAAGCGAGAAATTCCGGGAAACCGTCATGGCGCTGTGGGGCCAGCTGCAAACCCTGGGCGGATCAATCGCAGAACTGGCAGAAAGCGTGTGGGCGTTTGCGGGGCCGCTGCTGGAAAAACTGGGCGGTGCCCTTTTGAACGGCCTGGAGCGGGCGGTGGAACTGCTGGCCCCCGTGGTAAAAAACATCATGGGGATCTTCACCGGGATCACTGATTTTATTGGCGGCGTGTTTTCCGGCGACTGGGATAAAGCGTGGCAGGGGATCAAGTCCATTGTCTGGAATGTGATTGCAGGGCTGGGGAACACAGTGGCCGCCGGGCTGAAAGCCATAGTTAAAGCTGTACCGGAAATTTTGTCCGGCGTTTTGGAAATCGCGTCTGCTATCTGGAGCCGCCTTGACAGTCTGGCGACAAAGGGGATCGCCGCCATTTCCGGCCGTTTCCCGGTGCTGGGCGCGGTCCTGGGGTCCCTGTGGTCCACCGTTCAAAAAGTGTGGTCCAATATCCAGGTGATCCTCCAGAACGCCATCCAGTTTGTCCAAAATGTATTTGCGGGCAACTGGTCCGGCGCCTGGCAGAACATTGTCAACATTTTCGGCGCAATTTTCAGCACAGTGGTGGCCAAGGCGCTGGCGCCCATGAATATGCTGGCCAACGGGGTGCAAGCCGCCATCAATTCCGTGGCCGCGTTCCTGTCTGAAAAATTCCCATTCCTGGGCACCCTCTTTTCCGGCTGGGCCGCCAGCATTTCCGCCGCCATTGAGAACATAAAGGCAATTTTCAGCGGAATTATTGATTTTGTCCAGAATGTATTTTCCGGGAACTGGTCCGCAGCGTGGCAGAACATCGTGGATATTTTCGGAAATCTATTCGGCATGATCGTCAATCTGGCAAAAGCCCCCATTAACGGGGTTATTTCCGCCATCAACTTTGTGCTGGAGAAGATCAACGGCATTTCTGTCACGATCCCGGACTGGGTGCCGGGTGTGGGCGGGACCACCCTGGGCTTTAACATTCCCACCATTCCGCAGCTGGCCACCGGCGGCATTGTCACCGCCCCCACCATCCTGGAGGCCGGAGAGGGCGGAGAACCGGAGGCGGTCCTGCCGCTGTCCAAGCTGTCCGCCATGCTCCAGGACGGCCCGGAGGAGGCACCCCTGGCCCAGCTGGCCAAAATGCTGGACGACTGGACCAGCAACAACAAACCGGGGCCGCAGGGGCCTGGCCAGGGCGGCACCGGCGTCATGGACTACCCGGAGCCGTGGAGCGGCGGCGGGAACGACAACCCGCCGCCCACGGACGGACAGAACCCGCCACCCGGCGACGTGGACACGATCACCTTTGCGCCCGTGTTCAACTTCTACGGACCTACCACCCCGGAACAGGCCAAAGAGGCCGGGCAAATCACCTTTGCGGAGTTCAAGCGGCTATACCAGCAGTTAAAGGCGGAGGAACGCCGCAAGAATTTGAGGGCGTCAACGCATTGAGGAGGAGCGGACCATGGCAGCGACATACACTACCAAGCAGGGGGACGCATGGGACGCGATTGCCCACCAGGTATATGGCAGCGTTAAATATACCGGGTGGCTGATGGAGCATAACCACCCACACCTGGACACGTTCCGGTTTCCGGCGGGGGTGGTCCTCCAGACCCCTGACCCGCCGGAGGACACCACGGCGGACAATCTGCCGATATGGAGGACCGAGGCATGAGGACACGGCGGGCGTATGTGGATCTGATATGGAACGGCGCAGCGGTGGCCGGAAAAATGAACGGCTACCAGAAAGACGTGACCTATACGGACCCGGCCAGCGGAGAGGCGGACAGCATAGACGTTTCGATCCATGACCGGGGCGGGACGTGGATCGGCCCCTGGTTTCCTGAAACCGGGGACACCCTGGCGGCCACCATCAAGGCCATGGACTGGGCCGGACCGGGTGACACCCGGATCCTGCCCTGCGGGTCCTTTGTGCTGGACAACTTCAATTTTTCCGGCTGGCCCATAGCGGGCACCATTTCCGGCGTGTCCGTCCCGGCGGACAGTTCTTTCCGGGAAACCGAGCGGAGCAAAACCTGGGAAAATGTCACCGTGGAGGAGATCGGAAAGGAGATCGCGGGCCGGGCAGGCGTGTCCCTGTCCTATGACGTGGAGGGCGGCCCCATTCAGATCAAGACCATAGAGCAATCCGAGCGGACAGACTGCGATTTTTACATGGAACTGTGCAGCACCTACGGCCTGGCCATGAAAGTCTATTCTAAAAAAATCGTGGTATTTGACCGGGAGGCATACAAGGCCAAAGGGCCGGCGGCCACCATCACCCCGGACATGATCCAGTCCTGGAACTGGGACCGGAAACTGGCCGGCACCTACACCGGCGGGGAGTACACATACACGGACCCCGGCACCGAGGAGGAAATAAAGGTCAACGTGGGAGAGGGTCCCCGGATCCTGAAAGTTTCCGGCAAGGCGGACAACAAAGCCGACGCGGAGCGCAAGATCAAGGCGGCGGTGGCCAACGCCAACCATGGCGCCAGCAAAATGTCCGTGACCATCATGGGCACTGCCTCCCTGGTGGCCTCCCAATGCGTGGCCATGGTGGGCCTGGGGAAACTGTCCGGGAAATATTACGCGGACCAGATCACCCACCACATCGGCGGGGGCTACACCATGGACCTGGACCTGTCCCTGGTGGAATGAGGAGAGGAGGCGCACATGGGAAACGAGATCCGGCTGGGCAAGGTTTCAGCCGTGGACCACCCCGCCGGCATGGTGCGGGTGGTGTACCACGAAAAAGACGACGACGTGACCCGCATGATCCCCATTCTGTCCACGGTTTTTTCCGGGGTTTACAGTATGCCGGAGGTGGGGGATCAGGTTTTGGTCCTCCATCTGTCCAATGGCACCGAGGCCGGGGTGGTCCTGGGCCGCCCCTGGAGCGAAAAGACCAAGCCCCCGGAGGGGGCGGAAAAGCTGTACCGCCTGGACATGGACCGCGCCCCCGGCGTGGCCATGGTCCGCTATGACGGCAAGGCCAAGGACCTGACGATCCACTGTGACGGGACCCTGAACATTACGGCGGGCGGCGCCATCACCATCAACGGGAAAACCATTGACCTGAACTAAAGGAGAGGAGGCGGAGGCCATGCCGGCGGCAACACGCAAAGGGGACCAATGCACCGGACACGACGCCTGCCCACCTGTTCCCCTGGTGGAGTATAGCCCGGACGTGAATATAAACGGACGGGGCGCTGGCCGGGTGGGGGACCACTACGCCGCCCACGGCTGTGTCACACACCCCGGACACCAGGACGTGATCGCCGCCGGGAGCGCCACGGTATTTGTCAACAAAAAGCCCGCCGCCAGGATCGGGGACGCCGTTTCCATCGGCGGGACGGTCCAGGACGGCAGCGGAAATGTGAGGATAGGGGGGGTAAGCTGTGGCCATTGGATCGCTGGGCGGGATCGTCTTTCAGGTGAGCGACAGCGCCGTTTTGACCTTTAAGGGCATGACCCGCGAGGTTTCCGGGCGGTGGGTGGAGCATGAGGTCATGGGCGTAAAACCCAAAAAGGAATTTTTGGGGGCGGGCAACCAAAAGATCAACCTGCCCATTACCCTGTCCGCCGCCCTGGGCGTCAAGCCCCGCAAAATGCTGGAACTGGTGGAGCGCATGGTGGAGAGCGGCGACGCGGAATATTTGATCATAAAGGGCAGGCCAGTGGGCCGCCACCCGTTTTGTCTGGCCTCCTCCAGTGAAACATGGGGCGATATGTACGCCCACGGCGAACTGGCCAAGGCAAACCTGACCATTACCCTGGAGGAATACACATGACACACGGGACCAACTTGCAACTGTACGACTTCAAACTGGAATACACGTTCCAGGACAACGCCCTGGCGGAACTGGACCGGCAACTGGCCCTGCTGCTGTCCACCCAAGTGGGCACCATGCCGCTGGATCGGGAGTTTGGGATCCAAATGAATTTTGTGGACAAGCCCCCGGAGGTGGTGAAAAGCCTTTACACGGCGGAGGTGACAAAAAAGGTCCCGCAGTTCATTCCGTGGGTGCGGGTCTATGAGGTTACATGGAGTTATGGAGAACAAGGGCACATCAAGCCAAAGGTGGTGATCACCCGTGCCTGAAATTTCGGTAGTGAAGAACCTGCCGGACGTTAGTTTCATCGACGGGGCAACGGTGGAGGGTATACGCGGGGAAATGGTGGCGGACTATGAGGCGTTTATGTCCCAGGCCACTGGCTGCCCGCTGACCCTGGACCGGGCAAGCCCCCACCGTATGGAGTTATACGCGGCGGCGGCGCAAATCTACCACGCCCTGCAGTACATTGACCGAGCGGGCAAGCAGAACCTTTTGAAATACAGCTATTCCAATTTCCTGGACCACCTGGCGGCCTTTAAGGGGCTGACACGGGAACCGGAGGCGGCAGCCACCACCACCCTGCGCTTTACTCTTTCGGCGGAGCGGGAGGCGGCCACGGGGATCCCGGTGGGCACCAGGGCGGCGGTGCCGGACTGGTCCGTGTACTTCGCAACCACCCAATACATGGAGATCCCGGCGGGGGCCATGTCGGTGGACGTGCCGGCGGCCTGTACCATGACCGGAGAGGCGGGCAACCGCCTGGCCGTGGGGGAACTGTCCAAGCTGGTGGACCCGATCCCATACATGGCCAGCGTGTCCAATATCACCGTGACCGCCGGCGGCGCGGAGGTGGAGAGCGACGACCACCTGGCGGAGCGGGTTTACCTGTTCCCCGGATCCTACTCCACCGCCGGACCGGAGGCAAATTACAAATACCACGCCAAAAAGTTCAACGTGAACGTGGGCGACGTGGTGGTGGTGAGCGACCAGGCGGCGGGCACCGTGGATCTTTATTTCCTTATGACGGACGGGAGCAAACCGCCGGAGGAAATGATCACCGGCCTGGAGAACTACCTGCGGGACAACAACATTAGACCCATGACGGACCTGGTGCGGGTGGCCGCCCCGGCGGAGGTGGAATACTCCATAGAATTGGCCTATTACATCAACCGCAGCGACAGCAACCGGGCCGTGGCCATCCAGCAGGCCGTGACCGACGCCGTGGAGAAATTCAAGACGTGGCAACGGGCCATAGGGCGGGACATTAACCCGTCTAAGCTGGCGGAAATGGTCATGGCGGCGGGGGCCAAGCGGGTGGAAGTGACCGCCCCAGCCAACCAGATCGTGGGCGCCAAGTCCGTGGCCGCCCTGACGGCCCAGGCCGTCCAATATGGGGGGCTGGAGGATGATTGATCTACGGGGCAGCCGTTTCACGGATATTATGCCGGGAAACATGGCCAGCCAACTGGAAACCCAGGCTTTTGCCTATGCCCTGGGCCGCCAGATCGAAAAACTTTGCGCCTATGCGGACGGGGTGCATATTTACGCCGCCGTGGCCTCCATGCCGGAGAAAATTCTGGACGTGCTGGCGGTGGAATTGCGGACCCCGGCCTATAACCAAAGTTTTCCCATTGAAGTCAAGCGGGCGCTGGTGGAGGGGACCCTGACCTTTTACGCCCGCATGGGCACCCCGGCGGCCTGCAATCAGATTATAGAAACCATTTTCGGGGCTGGGTACATAGAAGAATGGTTTGACTATGAGGGAAACCCGCACCATTTCCGGGCGTATGTGGGCAACGGCGGGCAGGTGGATCCCACGGACCTGGCGGAGTTCCGGCGGGTGCTGGCCAACGTGAAACGCCTTTCCAGCTGGCTGGATGAAGTGATTACCATTTCCACCTTTGAGGAGGAGATCCTGACCTTTGCCGGCTATCTGGATCCGGGCTATTCCGTGACCACGCTGCCGGAGGCCCCCATGGACTACGACCACAACGCCGTGGCCATCCTGATCGGCGGGGTGGGGTCCATCAATACCACCACGCTGCCGGAGGGCGGCGTGGACCTGGACGCGGACGCCGTGGCCTGCGGCGCATTTAGTACATTTACCGCCACCACCATACCGGCGGCGGAGTAAGGAGGAAAAAATGTTTTACGGTTTTGTGATCACCGAGGCCGGAAACCAACTGCTGGCCAAAATGGTGGCGGGGCAAACGCTGAAACTGTCCGGCGTGTTCATGGACCTGGGGACGGTGGAGGACAAGGAAACCGCCCGCCAGCTGATCGCCCCCCTGGAGCCGGGACCGGCGGGCACCAGCACGGTCCCCACCGTCAAAGGCAACCAGGTGGGCATGATCGTCCAGTTCCGCAGCGACCTGGACGGCGGGCTGAAAGAGGACAAATGGATCGGCGGTTTCGGCGTCTACGCGGAGGACCCGGACACCGGGGACCCCGTTATGATCTACTACGCCAGCCTGGGCCACCAGCGCCAGCCCATAGCGGCCTATGTGGAGGGGACCGCGCCGGACGTGCGGAATTTCCCCATTTCCATCCGTGTCACGTCCGGGGTGGACGCCACCCTGACCTATCCGGCGGGGGCGTGGATGACTGCGGAGGACGTGCTGGTTTACTTCAATGAAACCATCAAGCCGGAACTGGAGGCGTCCCTGGCCGGGCTGATCAAGGCCCACAACACCGACGAAAACGCCCACCCGGACCTGGCGGCGGCGGTGGCGGAGGCCCTGCGGATCGCCAGGGAGGCCCTGGAGGCGGCGCAGGCGGCGGACGGAAAGGCGGACGCAGCCCTGGAGGCGGCCCGGAAAGCGTTGGAGGACGCGGAGGCGGCCATGGCAGCGGCCAGAGCGGCCCAGGAGGCCGCAGAAACGGCGCAGAAAGCCGTTACAGACCTGACCAGCACCATTGACGCGGTGCCCAGCCAAAGCGGCGTGTTGACCTTTACAGGGGCGGAGCAGGCCCCAGTCTGGAACAACTACAACCCCACCGCCCTGACTATCAGCGGGCAGACCACGGGGACAAACGCCGGGACCTATACGGCCATTTTCACCCCCGTGGAGGGCTACAAGTGGCGGGACGGCACCACGGACGCCAAGAGCGTGACCTGGACCATCGGGCGGGCCATTATCATGGGGATCCCCGCGCAGAGCGGGAGCCTGACCTATAACGGATCGGCCCAGTCCCCCGTCTGGAGCGGCTACGACGCCGCCAAGCTGACCATGGGCGGCACCACCAGCGGCACCAACGCGGGCAGCTATAACGCCACCTTTACCCCCGGCGCCAATTACCAGTGGAACGACGGCACCACGGCGGCCAAGACAGTGGCCTGGTCTATCGGGCGGGCGTCTGTGGGCGTCCCCAGCCAAAAGGGGAGCCTGACCTATAACGGGGCGGAACAGTCCCCCGTCTGGAACGACTACGACGCCGCCAAGCTAACCCTGGGGGGAGCCTCCAAGGGCACCAACGCGGGCAGCTATAACACCACCTTTACCCCGGTTTCCAATTACCAGTGGAGCGACGGCACCACGGCGGCCAAGACGGTGGCCTGGTCTATCGGCAAGGCGGCGGGATCCTCCAGCCTGAACAAGTCCAGCCTGGCGTTGAGTACGGGCACCATGTCCGGCACCATTTCCGTGACGCGGGCGGGAAACGGGGCCGTGTCCGCCTCCTCCAGCAACACCAACGTGGCCGCGGTGAGCGTGTCCGGCACCATCGTGACCGTGACCGCCAAGGCCAAGGGCACCGCTACCATTACCATCAAAGTGGCGGCGGGAACCAACCACACCGCCCCGGCGGACAAGACCTGCAGCGTGTCCGTGACCCTGCCCACCACCTCCCTGAGTGATAATACATGGGCCACCATCAAGGAAGTTTCCGACGCTGGCCAGGGTGAAAATTACTGGAGCCTGGGCGACACCAAACGGATCACCATCAACGGCAAGGTGGGGAATTTCACTTTTTCCAACCTGGCCATTGACGCCTTTATTATTGGCTTTAACCACAACAGCAGCCGGGAGGGCACCAACCGGATCCACTTCCAGATCGGCAAGATCGGCGGGAAAGACGTTTGCTTGTGTGATAACCAGTATGGCAGCAGCCAGGGCAGCAACGGCTATTTCAACATGAACCCCAACAACAGCAACAGCGGCGGGTGGAATGGCAGCTATATGAGAAAGACCCTGCTGGGAAACAGCGGGACACCCTCCAGCCCCCCGGCCAACTCCCTGCTGGCCGCCCTGCCGTCCGACCTGCGGGCCGTTATGAAGTCCGTGACCAAGTACAGCGACAACACCGGCGGAAGTCCTGACAATGCCAGCTATGTCACCAGCACAACGGACTATCTTTTCCTGCTGGCGGAGTTTGAATACCACGGGGCCAGGACCTACGCAAACAGCGCGGAAAAGAATTTCCAACTGCAATATGCCTACTATAAGGCGGGCAATAGCAAGGTGAAGTATAAGCACGGGGAAACCGGGACTGCTGCCCGTCACTGGTGCCGTTCCGTCTACGTTGGCAACACGTACCTTTTCTGCCTTGTCCACACCAACGGCAGCGCCACCACCGACACCGCGAACCGTTCCTGGGGCGCGGCGCCCGGCTTTGCCGTCTAATCCGCCGCAGCGAATCCCGCCCCCATCCCGCCCATGAAAATGGGCGGAGAGGGGGGCATGGAGCAGAGGCCCAAAGGAGGAGAAAACCGTGTCCGTCCTGAAAAATAAGCGAACCACCAGCAAGGCGGAATTTGTGAATACGGCCAATGAGATTTACACGGAAACGATAAATTTTTTAAGCCGTCTTTCCGCGAGGTATTCCCGCCTGCTGGCGGAGCCAACCATAAAAATGGCGGCGGAATTGGTGAGTTACACCGAAAAGGCGCAGAGTTATTTTACATCTAACGACATACGCCTGGACCTGCGGGAAAGGGACCTTTTGCAAGCGCGGGGCGCTTTAATGGCCCTGGACGTGCAGCTGTGCCATTGTTACATGGTTATGATGAAGAACCCGCAGGGGTGCTTTACGGACGCCAAAGGAAACAAGGTCCCCAAAAAGGAGGCGGAGGAGCGCCTGGAAACCATGGCCCAAACCCTGGGGGAACTGATCGACACGGAGGACGACCTGATAAAAGGGACCATGCAAAGCGACGCGGAACTGCGGCGGAGGAGAAGAAAAAATAAATAGCTTGTCATGGGTGTATTTCTGAAAACGTGCCGTGTGGCAGGGCGGCCCTTGACGGGACTGCTGCCAATCACTGGTGCCGTTCCGTCTACGTTGGCAACACGAACAATTTCTGCCTTGTCAACACCAACGGCAGCGCCAACAACAACAACGCGAACAATTCCTGGGGCGCGGCGCCCGGATTTTATACCATGGGTCAAATGCAGTAACCAATGAGGTGAACCGGACCCGTATAAAAGGAGAAATACTGCCCTGGCGAAAGCCTAAAACTGCCCCTGGCGGCCTTGCACGGACGCTGCTTGCATGGCGGGGGATTGTGCTTTACCCCGTTTCATGTGCCGGGTCAAAGTAGTTTAGACGCACACCTACAAGACAACTATCTGGGGAGCGAATAAAAATATATGACAAGCGAGGAGCGCCGGGAGGCGCGATACCAACGCCGGAAAGCGGCCCGGCAGGCCAGGAAACAGGCCAGAAATGACAGCCTGGGCACACTGGCGGAGGTTTTCAGTTTTCGGGATATGTTCCGGTATGGGCTGAAATGCTGCAACGGTGTGAGGTGGAAACAGTCCACCCAAAACTTTGAGCGCCACCTGTTTTCGGGCACCGCCCGCCGGCGGCGGGAAGTTCTTTCCGGCCAATGGAAACCGGGGAAATATGTCCACTTTACCCTGCGGGAGCGCGGCAAGGTCCGCCCCATTGACGCGCCGCACATCAATGACCGCCAGATCCACAAAACCCTTTGCAATAATGTCCTGATCCCGCTGTACGGTCCCAGCATGATCTATGCAAACGGGGCCAGCCAAAGGGGAAAGGGTCTGCATTTCCATTACAAGCTGCTGGAGGACCAGCTGCGGGAACAGTTCCGAAAGAACGGGCGGGAGGGCGCCGTGTTCTTGATGGATTTTCACCACTTTTTCCCGTCCGCGCCCCATGCCCTGATCTACCAGCGCCACCAGGACCTGATCCTGAATGAACAGATCCGGGCCATAGCGGACACCGTGGTGGCGTCTGTACCGGGCGGCGTGGGTATGCCCCTGGGCGTGGAACCGTCCCAGCAGGAAATGGTGGCCCTGCCCTCCAGCCTGGACAACTGGCTGAAATGTCAAAAGTCCATCCACGGCGCGGGGCATTACATGGACGACTATGCCACGGTGCTGGACAGCCCCGCCCAGGCGGAGGAGATCATGGAGGAAACGATCCGCCGGGCGGAGGCCATGGGCCTGCAGGTCAACCGGAACAAATGCCATATTGTGCCGCTGGACAAGCCTTTCCGATTTTGCAAATGCAAGTTTTATCTGACTGAAACCGGGCGGGTGATCACCCACGGGGCCAGGGACGGAATGAAAGCGGCCCGGCGGAAAATCAGGCTTTATAAAAAGCGGGTGGACGCCGGGGAAATGACTGTCCAGCAGGCGGAGGACCAGCTGCAGGGGCATATTGCCTATTATAAGAATTTCGACGACCACGGGCGGGTCAAACACCTGCGCCGGATCATTCATGCAACATTCAGAGGAGGAGAAAACCATGTATAAGATCACCAGGGACGGGGAAACCGTGGCCATGACCGAGGCCCCCAACTATGTCCGCAGGGCTGAAAACGGGTGCTTTACCCTGTGCCGGGAGGCGGAGGCGGAGGGGATCGCACACGGCGGCCAGGTTTTCCACCTGCTGGGCCGCCCGGACATGGAGGGCGCGGCGGCCACCGTCATGCTGGAGGAAACCGACGCCGGCGGCGAGATTACCAGGGCAGCGGAAACCGGCGGGATCATGTTTGTAACGCTGGCGGAGGCCGGGAGCATTGACGCCACCACGGCGGCGGAACACGCGGACCTGTTCGCCCCCTGGGCCGTGCCTGTGAACTACAAGGCCGGGCAGATCCGCCGGTACACGGACGGCCAGCTTTACCAATGCCTGCAGGACCACACTTCACAAGAGGACTGGACCCCGGACGCCTCCCCCAGCCTGTGGAAACGGGTGGCAGACCCGGCGGAGGAATGGCCGGAGTGGTCCCAGCCGGTGGGAGCGCAGGACGCCTATGCCAAGGGCGCAAAGGTGAGCCGGAACGGAAAACACTGGACCAGCGACCTGGACGGAAACGTGTGGGAGCCGGGCGTGTACGGCTGGACGGAAGTGGTGGCGGAGGTGTAAGCCGTGGAGCGGGTGCAATACATAGCGGCCAGGCGGGCGCGGTTTGGTGCCATCGGCGGCCCGGTCAATATCCCCTATGGCACCACCGTGGAGGCGGTGGACGGTTTCCTGGAGCGGGACGGCCTGCGCCTGTGCGCGGTCACGTCTGAAAGCGCCCATAAATATTTCGCCAGGGACAGCGATGGGAACGGCCTGGAGCGCGGGCAGCTGACCGCCTCCATTATTGCCGCCGTGTCCAAACGGGACAAGGCACACGCGGGCAGGTGGAAAAAACTGTGGGCGGATCCGCTGGCCTGCCGATACAGGCGGGAGGATCACGCAGATTTTTGGGTTTGGTCCCATACCTTTTTCGAGGCCCCCGTGGAGGACCTGCGGCATATTGCCGCGCTGATCGGGCTGGCCGGAAAGGGGGCGCGGCGGCGGTGAACCAGGTGGAAATGATCGCGGATCTGTGCGCCATCATCGACCAGCAAAATGTGATCATACAGGCCCAGGCCATGGAACTGGCCCAGCATGACGCCCTGACCCGTGCGGAGCAGATCGCCGCCCTGCGGCAGAAATACGCGGAGGCCATCGGCGGCCACGCTGAAAAATTGGAGGTGTGAGGCATGAACGCGGAGGAAATGGCGGTCAAGCTGGCGGAGGTGGACGCCCGGAGCAAATCCAACACCCACCGTCTGAACGACGTGGAGGAAAAGGTGGACACGCTCCAACGCCTGACCACCGCCGTGGAGGTCATGGCGATGGAGCAGCGGCACCAGACGGAAACCATGGCGGAGATCAAGGAGGACGTGACCGCGCTGGGGACCAAGGTGGACGCCATCGAAAAGAAACCGGCAAAGCGGTGGGACGGAATGGTGGACAAAGTGCTGTATGGCCTGGTGGGGGCGATTGTCACCGCCATGGGCGCCGGTCTGGTTTACCTGCTGACCATGGCACCATGACCGGAACCGTGGTGGTGGCCGCGCTGGCCATGGCAGCGGGGACCGCCCTGGGCTTTCTGCTGTGCAAGATCGTGGGGCCGCGCCTGTACCACGCCCGCCGCCTCCAGCCGGACGGCGGCGGGCGCAAGGGAAAAATGGGCGTCATGGACAAAGTGCTGATCCTGGAGGCGGTGATCCTGGTGGTATACACGGCGGCGGACCTGATCGTGTTCTGGCACACGGGCAGCGAACCGGCCACCCTGACCGCCTGCGTGTTCGGCGTCTGCGGCCTGGAAAACGGCGTCATGGGCTGGATCAAGACCAACAAGGACAAGGCGGCAGAGGCCGCCAAAACAAGCGGGAGCGGCCACCAGGCCGCGCCAATGGACACGCCCACCGAGCGGGAGGAACCCCCGGACGTGGGCCTGTAAGGGAGGCAGCATACAAATGACAGAGAACCAACTGCGCCAGAAAGTGGCGGACACCATCAACGCATGGGTGGGGGCCACCAAGGGCAGCGCCAAACACCTGGACATTCTGGAGGTTTACAACAATTACCGCCCCCTGGCGCGGGGGTACAAGGTCCAGGTGAAAGACGCCTATTGTGCCACCACGGTGAGCGCGGCCTATATCCGGGCCGGGATCGCGGAGTACACCGGGACAGAGTGCGGCGTGGAAAAATACACGCTGGTGGCAAAAGCCAAGGGAATATGGGTGGAGAACGACGCCCACACGCCCAAGATCGGGGACGCCTGCGTGTATGACTGGCAGGACAACGGCAAGGGCGATTGCACCGGAGCCGGGGACCACATCGGGATCGTGACCAAGGTTTCCGCCGGATCCTTTGTCGTGACCGAGGGGAACATGAGCGGCGGCAAGGTGGGCAAGCGCACCATGAAGATCAATGGGCGATACATACGCGGGTTTATCTGCCCGGACTTTGCGGCGATTGCCAAAAAGCTGGGCGGAGCCTCAACCGGGACCACACAGACCACCACGGGACCCTCCAGCACGGTCCGGGGCACAGCCCACACCGTTGCGGCGGGTGATACCCTGGGGAAAATCGCGGCCCGCTACGGCACCACCGTGGCCGCCCTGGCGGCCATCAATGGAATTAAAAACCCGAACCTGATCCGGGTGGGCCAAGTGGTCTATTTGACCGAGGCGGCGGCAGCTGTGGCCAAGCTGGCCCGCCTGGGCGTGATCAACTCCCCGGACTATTGGCAGCGGTCCGCCGCGTCCGGCAAGGTCAAATACCTGGACCGCCTGCTGATCAAGGCGGCGGAGAAGATCACAAAGGCCGGGACCCGCACCGACACCCCGGAGGAGGGCGTGGCCGCCCTGGTGGCCGCTGGCGTGGTCAACACGCCGGACTATTGGCTGGCCAATTACCGCACATTCCCCAGCCTGGACGCGCTGCTGTGCGCCCTGGGCGGGGCTGTGAAATAAAATTTTTAGGAGGACATGAACATGGAACCCATTCTGCAGAACATTCCCGCCGTTCTTTCGGCCATCCTGCTGGCGGTGCTGATCCTTATGGTGATCACCAACATCATTGTGCAGGTGGTAAAGAAACTGACCTGGGACAAGGTGCCCACCAACCTGCTGGCCTTTATCGTGGCCATGGCCGTGACCATGCTGGTATTTTTCGCCGTGTGCCAGATCAAGGGGGTGCCCATTGTCTGGTACATGGTGGCCGCCGCCGTGGCCCTGGGCTTTTTCGTGGCCTTTGCGGCCATGTTCGGGTTTGATAAATTCCGGCAAATGCTGGAGCAGATCAACCACCTGGAAAACAAGAAATGATAAAGGGAGGACCCCCGGCAACGTGCCGGGGGTCCTATGCTATGCCGTGCGGCTGGCCCGGAACGTGGGGGCCATGCTGTACCTGTCCGGCTGGATCCATTCGCCATCCTGGTCAACGTGGACCATGGAGCGGCGGGACCGGCCCAGGTAGTTATAAGAAACGGTTTTCGCTGTGCGCCCGGTGATCTGAATGGTAAAAATGCAATCATAATCCCCAATACTGCGGGTTTTGTATTCCTTGCCAACTTCAAACTGTTCCATTTTTGTTTGCCCCCTTGTTTTTTTCGCCTTACTTTGTTATTATAGGGGCGGGCCGGTGTAAGGCTACCGGCCTACCCTTTGCGGTGGATAGCGGCTTTTCCTTTGACCAGGGGCCGCTATCCTTTTTTATTCACCCATGATCCGCTTGACGCTTTCGCGGAGTTCTTCGAGCGTTTCGCATTTAGCGATAAGTTCCAGAACCGCACGGAGCAGGGCCATTGTGGTGTTCATTTCGTCCATGTCCTCACTTCCTTTCTGAAAGGGCTGTACCCTTGCCTTACAATAAGAATTATAGTACATATACACATGAATTTCAATAGGCAAAGCTACCAAACATATACACATGAATTTGTTTACTTTTTACATATACACATGAATAAAAATGTGGTATAGTAATGGCGAGGTGATAAACATGGCCACAAAGGCACATTTAGAGGGAAACAAGCGGTATATGGCAAAACTGGATCGGGGTGTGTTCTATGTTCCAAAAGGAGGGCTGGAAAAAATCAAGGCCCACGCCATGGAAAGCGGAAAAAGCCTGAACGCTTATATTATTGCGCTGATCGAGGCGGACATGGGCAAACTGTCCGAGGAGTAAAGGAAAAGGGCCGGGACACTTTCGGCCCTCCTCCATAAGCTGAAACAACTATTTTTTCAAATGCTGGATATTCCAACGGGTCTATTGAAAAAACCGTGGTAATATCAAGAAAAGTGTTGGTTATTTCGGCGGCTGGAGGAAACCATGAGGGCATACACATTTCACGGAAAAAGAAATATTTGTGGTGATCGCATAAGGCTGGCCCGCCTGGCGAAACGCTTTTCACAGTCTGATCTATGCAGACAGTTACAACTAACAGGGATCCCCATGGAGCGGGACAGCATAAGCAGGATTGAGAGCGGCAGCAGGTATGTGGCAGATTATGAAGTTACCACAATAGCGGATATTTTGGACGTTTCCGTGTTGTGGCTGCTGGGGAGAGAGTGAAACCGGCGTGGTACTGTACCGCGCCGGTTTTGTCATGCCAAAAGGAGGCCGCTATGAACCACAAGGGGAGCAAACAAATCCAATGGGAGGACCGCCTGAAAATTGAGGGTGCCCTGCGGACCGGAGCAAAACCGGCGGAGATCGCCGCCATGCTGGGAAAGTGTAAAAAAACAATCTATAACGAACTGGCGCGGGGAATGTGTGTTCAGCAAACCAGTGAATACGAATTTGTGGAAAGATACTGCGCGGACGTGGCGGAGCGGAAATACCAAGAGAATTTGAGGGCAAAGGGGCCGGACATTAAACTGGGCAAAGACTTTGCTTTTGTGGAGTACATAGAGGACCAGATCATAAATAAAAAGCGGTCCCCCGGCGCTGCCCTGGCACAAATCAAGATCGACGGGAAAAAATTTGATACAGAAATATGTGAAACTACCCTTTACATCGGGATTTGAATACTACAATTTTATGAGCGTTTATTGCTCACCATAGGTTTTCAATAAAATCCTCCAAAAGCCTTGAAAACAAAGGATTTTTCGCAGTGTGCTCGCCTTATCCCTTTATTTGGGTTCACACAAGTTTACTCTTGTCCCGACTGCCCATAAGGGCAAAAGCAAGGGCAGGAAAATCTCGCAACAGGATATGACAACGTGTGGCAATCGGAGAACTGTGACGTATGTGCGAATATATTATAGCGGAGGATTTCACTATGGACAAGTACATTTTTAACGAGACCAACGGTCTTTGGTATGAACTGATTAGCGACTACTATTTTCCCTGTCTGACTGTACCCACTGAAGAAGAACAGCCTGTTGGCGTGTGGGGTCAGCGGCACAAGCGGTATCTCAAAGAACACCGTCTGGCCCTTTATAACGCTTTGCTGTTGAGCAGCAAGCTGAACAACTACTTGGCAGATATTGACCAGCAGGCCGAAGCAATGTTCTCCTGGCTGGTGGAGCAGATGTCTAAGCAAGAAGACATTACGGAACAGCTTAAAGCTGAGTGCCAAATGGAATGGGTACAAAGGATGAATAATATCCGTGAACGGTCTTTTGAAGTTGTAAACCAAGAAATAATTTTTGCTTGAGAGATAAAAAGCATAGTAGTCAAACGGGGCGGAGAAATTTGAAGCTATCTCCGCCCCGTAGCCATCTGAGAGCAATAATCACAAAAACTCAGATATGAGTTGATTGCTCAGTTCTGACAATGACCTAATAAAACCGAGGTTGGTATATTCAAAGCTTTGCGTTAAACTATCCCACTGCATAAATCCAAGGCAGTGTTCCCGATTGATATCGCCTACGATTGTTCTGATATGTGAAATATGATTTTCTGTTGAAAGGATTTGCGATAGCCGAGGACTTGCACCATTGTCAATATTTACAAGAAGACCATATTTTGCACCAGAAACAAGGCAATATCCAACTAATTGAGACCATTCCTTTAATCCAGCACTATTCATAAGTTTAACTTCGAGAATAAGAAGCTCAAATTTTAAGCCGTCAGTCACCAATGCAAAAACATCCAAGTTCAAAGGAGGAACCTGCTGGGCAAATACTCTTGCACAAGCACATTTTTCTGGGTTTTCATCTAATATGCGCCGAAGATTTGATTTCAGTTCACCAATACCCCAAAAAACCTCAAGGTCACGTTGACGTTCTGCCCTAAAATTGCTTTTTAGCTGCGCCTCGATAAATGTTTGTATTTCAGGATAGTAAGAAACCTCATTGCGACCGCGCCTATTCGGCATTCCTTAAATCCTCCTCTGTTATTTCACGGGCAAGCAATTTGTACTCATTATCAGGAGCGCGCGTAATTAAACGGCTATAAACTACGGGATTTGTAGCTCCAATCAAAGCCCCGCGACCATTGCCGATGATAACGAGAGGTGTAAGCAGATCGGGGTTCCTGATTTCTACTGTCAAGGCTGGATCATTTGCGACATGGTTTTCTATGATTTGGAGATATCCTCTTGGACGCTTTCCGTAAAGCTCATTGTCATTTGCTATAATATAAGCTACGGCTTGCATGATCTCAGCAATAGGATAACCACAAGCATTGGTTGACCCGTACATCATAGATGTACGATTAGCTTTAAATTGTGCCAGCAATGAGGATACCAAAATATTGTTCGTAGTATAGTCCCGTTGTGCCATCAATTCATCAGACTGGATCATGTCTTCTATGCGCAAGTCCGTATCTCGATGCAGGATGGGAAACGGATTGACTAACTCACCGAGGTTTTCGAAGCATGAACAAATTTTATCGTAGGGGGCGTGTTCGCAGCCCAGGACAGCGCAAAAATGCCGGAAATGAATATAATGCCCACCACGAATTATATCTGGCAAACGAGGGTCATTTTCTGCCGGATGTATAGAAGATGGTGTGACGTGTATTTCACGTTCCTCACACCGCTCCGCCGTATGCGTTTGTTGTTGCAGTCTTCGATTTTCGGTTGATGTTTCAGCTTTTGTACGAAAGGCAAACGCCCCAAAACGTGCATATTGGTCAAGCAATATGCGCAACTTAAATCCTTTGCTCCACGATCCATAGTAGGGATCACTGGGGCAATGTACATTGGGATGGTTCCAATTTATCTGATCTGGGATACAGTTGACACTATATAAAAGACGGCATAAATTACAGACGAACTTAAAGTTGTGCCCTTTGATTTCAAAAGATAAAATTTGGTGTTCATCTGTGAACCTTCGCTGGGACTTTGCCATGCTACCTATCGTATCAGCTAATCCTGCAATAAAACGGCGTTTTAGGTTATCATCGACCAAATCAAGAGCAAGATTACTTATATCTGCTGTTCCTCGGATTTCGCCTTGCGGTGCAATTCCGTAATTGGAAAGGTCATCTTTAACACCTGTGGTGTCACCTTCACAAAGTATCGTCCATGTGCCACCAGGTGTTGTTTCATAACTAATTGAAAGATTGTAGATAACCCGAAACATTGGCCCAACTTTTCGCAGTATATCATCTGCAATTTGCCCTGCGCGCTGGGGGTTTTCAATGTAGGAACCCCACTTTTCGTATGGCAAGCGGATTCTAAAGACATCCTCGGCGTTCCCGAATATCCCTCCGCCAATTATTAAACCGAGAAGATATGCCTTATCGGTGTTCATCAATACCGCCTTCTTAGTTACCGCATTGGGTATTTTGTCAATCGTTTCAGTAGTCGCCTTGTCAGGGGTTTTGCTATTATCATTGAAAACTTGGCTCATAATAGCAGTAGCAATGGCATACGCCATATTTACTGGAACGGCGTTTCCAATCACTTTATACATAGCCACAATATTTTTAAGGCCGTCATCGATAAAGCGGAAGTTATCCGGAAATGTTTGAATACGAGCAACTTCCCGTATAGTAAACCGGCGATTTTGTGTCGGGTGTATGATACCGCAGTTTTCTGGCTGAGCTGATGCCGTCATTGTTCCGCAAATCTCATTACGAGAAAAGCGTCTATAAAACTTAGGTGAGTGATACTTTTTCATGTCATCTCTGATTTTTCTGAACCGGGGGGCCAGATGCTCATAAGGAACATCTTTCCATGAACCGCCCTCTGGAATATACTCTATCATTTCTAACGCTTGAGGCGACAGGGGCCAATCCACTTGATTGGGGACATCATCAGGTATGTTCAGAACATCACCTAAAGTCAGATGCTCCTTGGCTTGCTTGGGCGGAAAAGAAAATGTAATCCCTAAATCTTTACGAACACCGACAAAAAGCACACGTTGCCTGTTTTGCGGAACATCGTAATCAGAAGCATTGATTAACTGGTGGACGACATCATAGCCGACATCATTCATGATGGAAAGATCTTCAACAATAACATCAGCCAAATTACGCCCGTCAATATATTTGGTAGAAAGAAGCCCTTTCACATTCTCAAAAACAACAACTTTCGGCATCTTTGCCGAAATCATGCGCAAACATTCCTTATACAGCATTCCTCGTGAGTCATGAACACCTTTTCTGCTCCCTGCATTAGAAAAAGGCTGGCATGGGAACCCTGCGGTTAAAATATCACAGTCTGGAATCTCATCCTCGCCCACAGTCAAAATGTTTCGACCATCTATTTCACCCAGATTAAGCCTATACACAGCCTGTGCATCTGCGTCAAAATCATTGGCCCAAATAATGTCAAAACCAGCTTTTTCAAATCCAAGATCAAGCCCGCCGCACCCAGAAAATAAGGAAACCATTTTCGGCTTAGTAATAGTTGCTCCCATAATGTCATCTCCTTTTACTGGTATGCTTTGAAGATACCTTGATTTGGTTAAAATTTCACAAATACATTATGAACGATTTCCCGGCATTCGTCAACAATCAAATGTCACAAATCATTGAAATTTTAGGAAATTTCCTATGTTAACTTGATTCTACCATGTATCGTGTCCCATAATACGGACTGACTATCCAGAGTTCATATGTAGGCACCGCATGGCCGTATGGCTGTGCGGTGCTTTTCATCTGCTGTCAGTCTTTTGTGTAAGTGTCCACGATACGTACTTCCAACTCCCTGTTCCGCTCCAGCGCCCTGCGGAGTTCAGGCACTTCCAGCAACCCTTTGGCGTTGGCGATGATGAGGATACGATTGAGGCTGGCCCCCACCCTGCGGACTTCATAGATCAGCTTCGGTACATCGACGGAAGGGGCCTCCCGGATGGTAACGCCGCTGATACACTGGCGGATGAACCGCTCACGGGAACCCTGTGCCCTGCTGACCTTTTCGTTGAGGTCGGCCAGCTCCTCGTTGGACAGACGGATGATGATTTGGTTCGTTCTGCTTCGCATGGATTCTCCTTTCTCCAGGGTCATAGGGGTGGAACCCCTGTCAAGCGGTATTGTGATATCACAATACGTTGCTTGCTAAGACTGTACCACTTCTGCCTCAACGTATTTTGCGGGTGCGTCCCCGCCGCCCCGGCTGTTCTTTTCAGCCGGTGAATTTTGGGGAAATGCGCTCAGAGTACGTCACTCGACCCGGCGAACGTCACCCTCCCGGAGCAGGTTCCGCCCCTGGTTGGCGGCCATAAACCGCTCCAGCGTGTCCCGCCGGATGATGGCTTTCCGGCCCACCTTCAGCACCG
>OFGM01000901.1_pt1 | contig 21959 bp, 15 predicted proteins | sample 1521741 | NCBI WGS metagenome assembly OFGM01 (sample SAMEA3504079, study PRJEB24116) | mouse gut metagenome | biome: mouse gut; feature: mouse-associated habitat; material: faeces | place: Denmark | collected 2011
CGATATGAGTCATAGCCAAGGTGGTAAACCCAATGATCGCATTCATCGGCGTACGGATATCGTGAGACATGTTAGAGAGAAAAACGCTTTTGGCTTTGCTCGCCCGGTTTGCCTGGGACAAGGCATTTTCCAACAAGTCTTTCTTCTTCATCTCATTGCGGGTCTCCTCGTCTACGCTGCAAAATCCAAGGACTGCCACATGCCGTTCTTTCCATTCTCCCGCCCGCACTACTTTTAACCGAAAATATTTTGTCTCGCCATGCAAAACAATCCGGTAATTAACGATATGAGGATTTTTCTGTGCCAATTCTTTCTTGAGATTTTCCATGGAAACTGACTGTTCCATTAATTCCCTGTCATCCTCATGGACAAATTCTTGAATATAGCGTTCGATACAATTTTGAAACATAATCCTGCCAGAATTATTCGGCTTAAAAGCGAGGCCTTCTTCGTTATTATTGCGCAACGGCATTCCAAGCCCCGTATCCAAATCAAAGCAACAGACAATGCTGTAATCGATGCTCAACGCCTGGATCAGCTCCATCTCCCGCTTCTCATTCCTCTGCGCCTGAAGCTTCTGCGCGGTGCAGTCCAAAAGAAATCTCTGGTAAATCAATTCTCCGTCTTCTAACAATAACTTGACATTGCCCATCACATGCCGAATCTCGCCATTCTTATGCCGCACCCGGTATTCTACGCTAATATTTTCATTCTCCTTTTCCAGGGCCGTTATGTATTCTGTGATCCTGGCTCTGTCCTCCTCCACGACGCTTGATGCAACAATGTCAAATCCATCCGCCATCATCTCTTCCTGCGTCTCATAGCCCAAAATCTTCAAAGCGGCACGGTTGATGCTCAGCACTTGCTTTCCATCTTGCGTATGACGCATTACCCCACAGTCAATGGTAGTAAAAATCTTTTCCAACGTCCGATTCTTTTGGATGATTTCCCGCTCATACTCACGTTCCCTTGTCACATCGATGCCCACTCCCACAGTCCCCATGACGCTGCCGTCCAAGTCATACAACGGGGATTTATAGGTTGTAAGCGTCCGCTGACCTGCCCCAGTTTGAATTAACTCCTCGGAAATACAAGTCTTGCGTTCCTCCATTACTTCCCGTTCCGACTCAATGCAGGCAGGATCATCCTGTTCTACATCCCAGATATAAGCATGTCTGCGTCCTTGCACCTGCTGTTTCGTCTTATTCACCATCTTGCAAAAGCTATCGTTAACTTTCTCATGAACGCCGTTTTTATCCTTAAACCAGATGAGATTGGGAACATTGTTGATCGTGGCTTCCAGGTACTGGCTGACCTGCCAATAATCTTTGCGCATTTTACAGTCCCGCTGCCATTTTAAGTAACGAAAACGAATTTCTTCGTCTGACATAGGACTAACCCATAGATCATCAATCCCTTCTAACTCACTCTCAAGAACACTGACTTGTTCTTTTTCTGCCAGCAATATAAGCTCTGCCTCTTTGGCCTTGCATAAAACAAGTTCCCTCACCGTCTCCTTTGCATCCACCCCCTGTAAATTGGCAATGATCACATCCGCCTTTGACGCCAAAGCTTTCTCACTCTCACTGCTTTCCATATATTCATGGGTAAAATGCTCCAGCGGGGCAATATCTTTCACAACTTCAAATACTCTGTGCCGTCTGCCCAGCAGATAAACATATACATGACAATGGTACATACCGTTTCCTCCTTAACGTTCTAGTAATATAATCTTTTAAGCAGGCATTACTTCTTAATATTCAATAAAATTATACTTCACTGGCAATATAAAAACAAGTACATATTTCAACGGCAAGCTCACTTTAACGCCCTGCCTCGGCTTTGAGGAACGGCACGCTTTGATGAGCAAAGAGCCGTCTTGTAGTGATTTCCTTTCATATAAAATACCGCCCCGCTTCAGATATCGCTATCCAAAGCGAGGCGGTACTTCACTTATCTCTTAATGAGCTGCGACGGCTTATTTTACAGTCGCCTTTTTGTTCATTCCGGCTTTCGTCATCATCGTCTTGATGCTGTTACGCTTCTTAGCGGCTGTTCCCTTAGGAAGCGTAACTTTCATCTTAGCGCTTGTGTTCTTGAATGCCTGAGTATCAATCTTCTTAATGCCGGTTGCAAGATACTGTACTTTTGCCAGCTTCTTGCAGTTATAGAATGCTTTCTTACCAATATTGGCAACTTTCTTACCAAACACTACTTCTGTCAAGGCTGAGCATCCCTCGAAGCTGGAAGCCTTGATCGCTGTCACATTGTCACCGATCGTAACTTTCTTCAGCTTTGTAAATTTGTTAAATGCCTTTGCTTCAATAGAAGTAACGTTGCAAGTCACACCCTTGATGGTGATCGTAGCAGGTATAGTAACAGATGTTACGCTCTTCTTGGTTCCCTTTACAACAACTGCTGTCTTCTTAGCTGCGTTGGTTACTTTGTATTGTACATTGTTAATGGTGATCTTATCTCCATTTGCCAGTGTCTCCTCAAGACCCTTGAACGCATTGTCAAGCTGGCTTGTCAAACGCTCCAGTTTGGAGATGCCGACAGACTTCACACCATTGTTTGCTTCTACATATGCTTCTTCGAATGTTTCCCAGCTTGCCTGCGTATATTTGCTCTTGCCTGCATCATAAGCAGCTTTCGCTTTGCTAATCGACGCTTTCAATTTCTCCTGTGCAGCTTCAATCTTCTTCTCTGTTTCAGAAGGACTCTTCAGAGAATCCTGTGCTTTCACAAGGTACTCTTTCATAGTTTCTACTTTGTCTGCATCTGCAGAATTGAGGCTAGCTTTTGCTTCTTCATATGCATCTTTAAAGGTCTCCCAGGTTGCCTGAGAATATCCATTCTTGCCATTGTCATAAACTGGCTTTGCAATTTCAAGTGCTGCGTTAAGCGCTTTGAGACCAACCTCAAGTCTCTTCTCTGTCTCTGACAGTTCTACAAGTTTTTTCTTTGCTTTTTCCAAAGCAAGCTTTACTTCTTGCAGTCTTGTCAGATTTGAAGAATTCTCTAAGGCGAGCGCTTGATTATATGCTGCCTCGAACGCTGCCCAGCTCTCAGCAGAATAGAAGCTTTCTCCGCCAGCATAGATCTCTTCCATTTCTGTAAGAGTTTCTTTAAGGTCGTTCTGAGCTACGTTGGTAACTTCCTTGTTTTCTGTCATCTGCTCTTCGTAGGACTTCATAGCTGCTTCAGCCTCTGGCGTCCTATAGCTGAGAACTGTTTCTCCTAATACCTCAGCCATTGCTGCAAATCCTCCATGTCCTTCCAGAACCTGGATCTGGAGGAAAGTGCCTTTTACGTCTTTTGGAACTTCAAACAGCTCTGTTTCGCCGCTGCCTGTCTTTTGTGATGTAATCACATCTGATGCATAAGTTACATCTGTGATAGCGCCTGCTTCGTCAATTCCATTACCAACGATGACTTTATATTTCTTAACAACACCATTGACGCCGCCGCCACCTCTTTGCATGATTCCTAATGTATCAAATGCTGTAACGTCTTGCGCATATTCCACAGTGATAATTGCCGGGTTCTCTTCGGAAACTGTAAATTTTGTCGGACTATACTGTGAATGCCAAATGGTGCTAGAATTTCCATCAAATGCATTCCGAGCTGAGCCATTTTCTGAAGCAGTCTCCTCTGTGTTAACCCAAACATTCTTCGCCTCATTGCGGCTGGAATAAATTTCTTCCAGATATACTATTGCGTCTGCAGTAACTTTTTTGCCATTGATCGTAGCGGTTGCACGGATTCCAGCGCTTCCGAACTCTACAAATCTTACGAAACCATTGCTGTCTACCAGAGCTACGTCTTCATCCAGGGAAGTCCATACTACGTCAGTGTTCTTATCTACGCCTTCTGGGAATTCTACTTCCAGTTGAATGGGCTCTGTTACCTTTTCACTATTTCCTACTACATAAGTCTCTTTTAGGGAAATGCCTGTGCCTTTTTCTACTTTTTCAATCCTCAAATTATCAAGGACGAAATCAGCATAACCTGCAAAATTAAAGATGTTGCCTTTATAACCGCCAGTCTGCGGCGCATTTGAGGTAGAGAAGATACCAATCCAGTTATTTCCGCTCTCGCCTGCTGTAAAAGTTGTGCTAAAACGCTTGGTCTTGCCGATTGCTGCTGACATATCCCAGCTCTTTACATTACGGTTCGTTCCATCACCCAGACGCAGCTCGTATACTCTGTCGCCGCCCATCTGATAGTCAAAGGATACCTGGTAAGTCTCCCCTGGCTCAAAACGGAAGTTCTGCGGAATCGTCTGATAAATCAGGTTATTGCGCTGTGCCAGTCCGTTTACTTTGACAGACCAGTTGCCATCTAAAACGTCGTCGATTTGCTTGGACATAAAGCCTGCCTGCGTGTACTTGCCATGACGCTCAGAAAGATGGATTCTGTTATCTTCTACGTTCTCTGTGTCAGAAATTACAAACGGCCAGATTCCCTGTGCATTGTCCTCAAAATCATTGAACAATTCTGTCGGATTGCCATTTTCGTCTGTCTTTACAATTGGATCCATCGTGGTCTCTACCACGCGGATATCGTCAAAATACGTAGCTCCTTCACCTGCTTCGCGGTCAAAGCTCAAGGTTGCTGTTCCGCCCTCTGCAGTAAAGAATACATACATATTCTGGAAACAGCTGCTCTTGTCATCAGTTCCAGATACCGTTCCAACATCAGTATGACGCCAATAAGAGGTATGATGCTGATCAGAAGCTACATAATTCTGCGCAAAGGATCTGGTAGCATAATTGCTTCCCAATACCTTTTTGCCATATTTTACAGTTACATGAGCCTTTGCATCGCTCCTATTGTCCACGCCTACGTACAGCGCATATTTCTGTCCCTTCTTGAGGTTGGTAAGCTTGGTGCTTACAGATACTTCGCCTTCCAGCTTCAGCATGTTGTTAGCAACAGCATTATCTACGATTGACGCTGTTCCTGTGCCACTAACAGTTCTGTGGCTGGTTACGTCGGTATCATTAAATCCTGTGTCATAGACATACTTTGTCGTCTGCCAGTCTACTTTCAGAGGTTCTTTCTCACCCTTGTAAATTACATAAGGAATTTCTGCCTCGATATCTGTCAGAGTGATCTTGCCATCTACAACTGGAATCTCTTTCTTGTCTGTCTTTCCTTCGTCTGTCAATTTGTATAATACTACGCTGGAAAGCCCTGTCCAGTCTTTGGTCAATGTCCACTCAGTGGTTCCGCCATTGGTATTCCAATGATACAGTTTCTGGTCGTCCGCTGCAAGCGTCTTACCATTGCAGTCCCAATTCCATGGAATCAAATAGGTCTCGTCTCCAGGATTGGTTCCATCGCCGCCTGTAGGCGCGCCTTCTGAGATCTTAACGCCGTTTAAGGTAATGGTTCTGCTTCTGTACTCTGCAAGATTCTCATAATTAGTTGAATCTCTAGTTACTACAAGTTCTGTATTATCTGCCGCATCCTTGGTGTTGCGCAGAGTGATCTCCTTTTCAGGCAACCAGGACTCTCCTGTCGGCAAAGTTACAGCTTCTTCTGCATCTTTCCAATCTACTACCTGATAATGCTGCAGGAATTTGGTGATTAAGTTGTGACGGAACATAACGGTAATATAATTCTTATAGTTCGTACGTCCCTGCCATCCTTCGAAATCCGTCATGTTAAGACCGCCAAGCAACGGAGCCTGTGCTGCTCCGCCGTAGCTTGGATAGTCAGCAACCCAGGAATCTTTCTGATGGTTTCTCAAGAAACGCATTACCTCGCTGTTCTCACCCTTTGCCCCATAGCCGCCGTATTCCAGGTCTGCTGCCCAGTGCTGCAGAGTAGAATCATGCTCCTGGGTGGGACCCCATTCGGTAGTCATACGCCATCCTAAACGGTTGATCTCGCGGGCGAGCATTCTGGAAGCCCATGCGTCTTCATAGGAGTTGTCTCCGCCACCGCCGGAATTGTTTACGCCATTGCCCCAAACGTCCACATAGATGAAGTCGAGATTCTCGCCTACCTGAGCATGCAGCTCTTTGAAACGGTTTTCTCTGGATTTTGTTGCCAAGTCATAACGGGCGTTGATTCCGATACCCTGGTCAAGCCAGTTCCATCCTACCGACATACCGCTATATCCTCTGGAAAGCTCGTCACAGAATGCCTTCGCTTCTGTATACATCTCGCTGGCATTTACATGAACGCCAAACAATGCGCCCATCTTCTTGCCTTCTATCAGAAGCGTGTTCATATCGTCCGCACCACCGATACGACTACCAATATCGCCATAATCGGGATGTCCGGAATCATGACCCTCAGAGCCATATCCTTTCAGCAGGACGCCCTGTCCCAAGCCTTCGGTATTCAGGTATACTCTCTTTACGCCGTCTAAGTTCATCAGGAACGGGTTTGCCGCCTGGCTGCCGAAGTTCATAGCGATACGGTAGTTTACCAATTCCGGCACTTCCTCAGATTTATACGGGTTATGCATGATAGAACGGAATGCCACTGCGCCGTCCTGCCAGTCGATGCCTCCATCTCCATTCTCATCGCCAGTAATTACCACTTTGGCGCTTGGCATGATGTCATGACCTACGACATATGTACGCTCTTCCGTGGTGCTGTTGCCTTTATTATCGCTTCCAACAACTACCGGTGTGCTGACTCTTCTGTCATAGTACCATTTTGCACTGGACAAGCCCAATGTCGCTACATCGCCCTCGGTTACAGCGCTTGCAATGACACGTGTATTATCAGCGCCGCCCTGCCCAATATAAGCCGCTACATTGGTACCACTGTTCTCGGAGTTACTCCACAAGCCTGCGCTCATCTCTGAGTTGGAAACAAATGCGTACATGAAGTCCTCAGTGCTCGCACCGTTGGTAAGAGTCATATCCTTTACCACGTCAAAAGCTCTGTCACCGCTTATTCTGGTGTTGGAAGACATCTTAGCGCCTTTCAAATGAGCGTTTTGCTGACCACTGTTAACAGAAAGCAAATTGTGGTTCGGAATTTCAATGGACTGTACTGGGTAAAGCGCGTAGCCATTGTCATCCACCTCTGTCATATTGTTCTTAACTTTTGTAATGTCAAAAGATGCCGTGTTGCCTTCTGCAGTGATAACAGCCGTAAGCACGCAGTCAACATTTACAGTTTCATCTTTTAATTTTATTTCATACGTTGCCGTATTCTCCGTAAAGGAAGCCTTGACATCATTTTTACCAACGCCTATCGGCTGGCCGTTGATCTTGATCACTTTGATGCTCTGCGGCTGTCCAAAGAAAGTTTTCCCAGCCAAATCACCTTTCATATCATATTGAACGATGCTCGGGAAATTCTCTGCCACTTTGACATCCATCTTATCGGTCGTCAAAGTCCTCGTATTAGCAACCGTCTTGGAATAGAGCACAAGATTTTTTTCGATACTCTCAATCTCACTCATATCCACATCTACCGTTGTATCAAAATATCCAGCTTTGGTGACAGCGAGACTATACGAACCAGTGGGAACTTCCAGGTCATATGTTCCGTCTTCGCCTGTCTCAGTCTTCCATCTTCCTGCCGCTATCTGCGCGCCGGAAATCGGATTGCCATCCTCATCGGCAACAGTACCTGTGATATGCTTGCCTTCTTCTGTTGCCTCCTGCCCTGAATAATAGATGCCTTTCAGGTACACGTGAGTACGTGCCGAGCCCCATGTTCCACAGCTGACAGCAATCTTTCCTTCTGCACCAAGTTCCATATCACATGAAACATCTTCAAAGATCTTCTGTTCGCCAACGGTCAAGCTGAACTTACCGTCCGCCGTCCAGTCTATACGCACTCTGTCGTTCCATTTTCCTTTTACTGGCAAACTTTCCTTTACATTATTACTCCAAGGATTTCCGTCCACCCCATACTTCTGCCAGTACCATCCGTCCCCATTATATCCAATGAATAATCCTTTTCCAGGGTTCTCGTAACCAAAGCGGATGCCAAAACGGGTATGTGTGGCATCTTCCATCGGCCAGATCACATACTCAAAATAGCCGTCTTTGGTAAAATCAAAGGTATTTGGATTGACAAACAACGCCGGATATCCAGCTTCATTAGTCGGATCATTACCATTAGCGGAACCAGACTGAATATGCAAGAACTGCATCTTTTCAAAAACAGTGTCGTCCCCTTTTACCGTCACCGGATCCTGTGTCCATTCATCTGCTACTCCGTCAGACGGAACAGCCCTTGCCTTATCCTCTTCCGGAGCCGCAACCGTCTCTGTTGCATCCGCAGCTTCTTCTACCGCCGCCTCTTCTACCACTGCATCCTCTTTGATATCCTCTTGCACTTTTTCTGTGTCTTCTTGAACCGCTGCTTCTTCCTCGTCGTCAACGACAGGCTGTTCTCCAGCATCTTCCAATTCCTCTTCGGCTGCCGGAACCTCATCCGCCCATGCTGTAACAGGCGCAGCAGTGGCTACCATGCTAAATGCCAGCATGCAGCTCAACAACTTTGTTACTGTACGCTTTTTCATAAGCAATTACCTCTTACACAATAAGCCCGATCCCTATAACTTCGGCTTATTCTTTCTTGGTGGTATGGTTGCAGGCTTTTTCAAAGGCAATCCCCTCTTACACCTGTCCATACTGTCAATAGTTTCTCACAATCTTGTCACAAGCGCTTGCAGCGCTTTTGCCGTTATTATAACGGCGTGCTGGTTAATAGTTACATACTTTATTAAAGTTCGCCTTTAGACACTGAAAGACAGCGCCCAATGTTAAAAACATCTTCCCTGTCAAATCCTAAAAGCAAACTCTTGATACTCGTGCACAATACCTTGCCGAAGAATTCCAAAAAACGAAAAGAGACTCCGCAAATTCTGAAGAATCACCTCCTAAAATCTTGTTAACGTTGAAGGCTGAAGCTCCCCTCATACGATCCTCCTTGCAGGATATGCCGACAAAAGCATCACCCAAAACTGTATTCCATGGAAAACAAATACTTTATCCCAGGCAGCTTTTACAAGCCATCAGGTCATCGAAATGTCCTTATTCTTTTAAAGTCAGCTTTTTGTGCACTTTAAATATAAAGTAATTGTAGTATATCAGAAAAGTAACTCTAATTCAAGCTAAAATTCAATAAAACCCTCCAGAAAAATATTACCAAAATGATATTCCATTTAAAAATTATTTTCGGCACAATTTCCCCTGTCAGTGTCAGGCGCTGCATATTGTATAGAAATACTGTTCATGATACACTCTCTACTTTATTATCGGATACATTATATCACTATTTTAGGCAAATGAAAAGATGCTTTTTGATTTTCTTAATTTCAATAAAATTTTTTCAAACTGGCAAACTATCCCTCAAACACAGCACGCCCCAGCCCGCTGATGTCAAGTAATTATCACGAACTTTTTTCACTTTTTTAGAGGTCAAAAGTCCGCAAACCCGCATAACTCCGTTAGGGTGATGGGAAATTATTGCTAAGTACAGTAAAAATTGATGGGAAGTTATTGCCAAGTTATTTTCAAAGCTAAAATCCCCTACTCCCCATTATCAATTCCCAACAATAATTTATCAAAATCACTTTGATACAACCCATCCTGAATAACTCTATACTTTTCAAATTCACTTTCTGCAAAACTTTTGGCAATTTCAGCAGATACCTTTCCTTTATTTCTCAATATTTCTTCCTCATTGAATTCAAGAAATATATCCAGTCTTTTCGCCCAATCTTCCATTGTCATGGGAGTCTTCCGCCTCGCCTGTCTTTCTGCATAATCAAGATACATAGTAACAAACTGGAACCCACAGAGATAATCGCATCAAGATTATAAAATTTCATCCTATATTTTTTACCATCAGAAGCAGTTGCCGAGGATTTCTCGGTAACTGCTTCTGGACTCAGCTCTCCACTGGCAAAAATATTTTTCAAATGTAAGCTAATATTATCTGTTGAGCAGTCGAAAAGCTGAGCCATACTCTTTTGTGTCAGCCACACATCTTCATCATGAATCCTGACCTCTATACCATCTTCCCCATTCTGTTCTGTAAATACAAGAAAATCAACAGTACTGTTTCTAATCTGAATTTTTTTGTCCATAAAATCACCTATCCTTATTATGGCAGCTTTATTACTTCTATCTTAATCTTTCTAATCCATAAACTACTTATATCCAAAATTTTCAATAATTTTCTGAACTGCATAAGGCTGTGCATATTTAATACAGAAATCGCTAATATGTATCACACCTTCTTGGTTCATCGTAATCATAAAATATATCCCGAAATCCTGTAACAGCTATTTGTTCTTTTCCAGATGATAAAGCCATTTTATCTTTCATATCTTTGATACTTACTCCAGATCTGCATTCCAATATTTTTTCAGCTTGTAAACAAAACTCTGCATCATCTAGCAAGTCTGTAAATCTGCCGTATTCCATATTCCCATAATAAGAGGGATACTGACAGCCCAATCCGTTGCTAAAATTTTTCTTCCCACTAATTCTATGTAACCTGCCGCTTTCATTGGGAACCACCGCACATTCTCCCTGCTGATTCCCAAAACAGGCTGGAATTCCCCTGACAACAGAAGAACTGTATACTCAAACCAGCTTTCCTCCCATCCATAAACATTCTCCCATGCCGTTTCAACACATATTCCGTTATATGCTTTGTCAACTCTGTTATTATCGATATATTTCGCCCCAGAATCACATCTTGGCAGAATAAATCGTTCCATGGCTTTATTTAAATCCTCATTTACCATAAAGGGAATAGCCGCCTCTACATGGACTTCATCTGAATTTATCCTCTGGAAAAGATTTTTTAAATCCTTATAATCATTCCGATCACCATACCGATGTTCAAACTCTGTCAATCCTATCATATCATGGTTCCTTTCATAGAAAAACGAATACCTTCACCGCTGTTGAAGCGCCTTGTACTGACCTCCATACGGTCTCCTTTCAAAAAGCAAGAAAGAATTCCAATTCCAAACTTGCTTATGGGCGTAAAATCATAATTTTTTTATTATCATATCTTATTGAACTACTAATGTTCAATAAGTATAAGATATTTTAATACCATAACTATTATATTTTCAATTGCTGAAAATTCCTACATATTTTATATACATCAAAAAAATTTTCCACAAGAAACAAAAAACATAATAAATAATAAGGTATATATCATTTCATTCCAAAAAACAGGAAAAGAAAGTATCATCGCCTCACATAATACTTCTTTCCATTCTTAGCTTCAAACCTTTTATCTGGCACCTCAGCCTGGCAGGCTGTCCCGTAAGCATAGTACGCCCCAGCCCGTTGATGTCAAGTAATTGTCACGAACTTTTTTCACTTTTTTAGCGGCCAAAAGTCCGCAAACCTGCATAACTCCGTTGGGCTGATGATAAATAGTTGCTAAGTCACTCCAAAATTAATGGGAAGTTATTGCTAAGTTGTTTTTGACTGACTAACCCCCATGCCGTATTTTGCGGCATTATCCACACTGAAATTCCACTCTATCTCAACCCTCTTATCCTTATAAGCATATATCCTTCTAATGAAAGTATCAACCACCTCCTGCGTCAGTTCCTCAATGTGAGAAAACCGGATAATCTGTTTCATATCTTCCTCTGCCTTTTGGTATTCGTCTTCCAGTCTTGTGAGCTTTTCTACGGCTTCCTCTTCCAATACGGATAAAGAAGATATCCGCTCTGTCAGTTCCATTGCTTTTCTTTGATATTCTGCAACAGGAAGTCTGGTAAGTGCATATTTCTCATATAGGGCATCTTTCTCTGCCTGTACCTGCTTTTTCTCCTGCCTGTATCCGTCCAGTTTCCTTTTTAATGCATGGATACCTGCTTTCTGAAAAGAAAACAGATTTTCTTTCTGCTTCATGGCATTGCCTCGGAGCATTAGTTCCTTATTTAGCATAAAAAGGACTGTTTCCTCCAACAGATCGGCATTCATATAAGTACAGCACTCCGGTATTTGGAGCAGGGAGTGTTTCCTGCACTCAAATCTCCTGTACTTGTTCTTTCCCCGGATTGGTTTATAATTTAGGGAATACCCGCAGCCGCCGCAATACAGTTTACCAGTCAGCGGATGCTTCTCTCGATTCAGCGAAGCTGAATTTTTCCGTGTGGTAGAGTGTTCTGGTCTGAATGCCGAAACCTGTTTAAAGATTTCCTCCGAAATCAGCGCTTCATGGTGATTAGGTATCACTTTCCAATCTTCTCTCGGCACAGCCGTACCGTCCTTACTGCCTACTGACTTTCTGACAGATTTCCCATATGCCATTTCTCCAAGATAAAAACGGTTATTTAGTATCGTCCTGACAGCCTGACTGCTCCATGTATGAAGTTTTCCATCCTGGACTGCTTTATCAGGATTACGAATCTGCATGATTGTTGGTACACCTTCCTCATAAAGCTGCTTTGCAATCTGCGTACTGCTTTTGCCCTGCACATCACCGCTCCCCAGAGCGAGGGAAAAGATATACCGTACAATTCCCGCCTCTTTCTCATTCACTACGACAATATTTTTTACTTCCTTGCTTTTCTCGTACCCAAAAGGAACCTGTCCGAAAACATATTCGCCATTTGCGCACTTATTTTCAAAAGAAGCCTTTACCTTAACAGATACATCCTTACTGTATAAATCATATAAAAGTGTCTGGAACGCCGTATCAATCTCTATAGTGCTTCCATGATGCTCCCTGCTGTCATAATGGTCATTAAGAGCTATAAAACGGATGCCCATAAAGGGGAATATCTGGTTCAGATAGGTTCCCATTTCGATATAATCCCTTGAAAACCGGGACATATCCTTTACAATGATACAGCGTATCCTGTTTTCCTTTACCTCCTTCAATAGTTTCTGCATACCCGGTCTTTCCATATTTGTGCCGGAGCAGCCATCATCACAAAATTCCATGATTTCATGCTTTGAAAGTTCTGGATTGTGATGTATGTATTCTAAAATCTGCTTTCTTTGATTTCCGATGCTGTTACTCTCGTCCTGAGTAAAACCGCCATCCTCGATGGCTCTTTTGTCCTCTAAGGATAAGCGTAAATAGATTGCCAGCTTATCCATTACCTCACCCCTTCCATGCTGTCAGCCGTAACCGTAAACAAAACTTCTATCCGTTTTCCCGGATAAACATATATCTTTTCGACAAAAGCCTCCACTACATCTTTTGTCAAATCCTTTCCGCTTTTCAGTTTTAAAAGTGCTTTTATGGCTGCCAGATACTTTGTTTCCAGTTTTTCCAATGCCTTTTTTTCTTTTTCCCATTCCTGCTGCTGTTTTCTCAATTCCTCCAGTCTGTCCTCCTGCTTCATTTTATAGGACACATAATCTTTCTGAATCATTTTCCCTGCACGGTAATCCACATATACGCTGCCTTCTTCTTCACGGAAGCGTCTAATCTTTGCTTCTGTCTCACTTAACTTTTTATCTGTCTTTTTTACCGCCTCTGCTATCCTTTCCTTTCCATATTCCATGTAACGCTTTGGTTGTCTAAGGAAAACCTCAAATTCAATACGGATAAGAGGCAGCAATATATCCAAAAGCTCATTTTTTGATATACGGTTCGACTTCGGGCATACCGTAACCTTTGTCTGCCCGCCATTAAGACAGAAATATCCGTCAAGTCTTGCTTTCTCCCCATCTGCATAGTGCTTCACATAGCTGTTGCGTGTCATTTTCCTGCCGCACACACCACAATACAGCACATTGTCAAAGATATTTTCTTCTATCGGATAGCCCTTTGTAGGATGCTTATGCCTCGTTGTCCTTGCTTTTATCTTTTCGCAGACTTCCGCTGCACTCTTGTACAATTCTTCTCCAACCAAGGGCTCATGTGCGCCTTCCGTAACCACCCAGTCATTCTCCGGCTTATGGATACGGTTTTTCTCATTTCTTGCGGTAATGCTGGTTTTTCCCTGCACTAAGTTTCCGGCATAGGTTTCACTCTTCAAAATTCTCTCTACGGAACCTTTATCCCACCCCTTATAAGAAACGGCATCGGCGCAATGGTACACTTCCGGGGAATAGTACACATTCCCTGTTTTCTTATACTGATACGGAGGATTGATACGTCTGCGGTTCAGCTCATCGGCAACCGCAGTATAGCTTTCTGTCTCAATAAACTTCTCATAAATAAACGTTACAATGCTTTTCGTATTTTCGTCCGGCAACAGTACCCGGCGCTTTCCACTCCACTCTGCCCTGTATCCATATGGCGGAGGTCCGCCCACATAGGAACCTTCCTCTCTTCTCTGTTTCAGATGCAGCTTCGCCTTTTTAGAAAAGTCTTTTGCATACATATCGTTTACAAGGTTCTTGATTTCAGAAGCCATCTGCTTATTTTCATTTCCCTCTTTCCCGGTATCAAAGCCATCTGCAACTGCAATAAACCGCACTCCCAAAAAAGGAAAGATTTTTTCAATATAATTACCTGCTTCCAGATAGTTCCTGCCAAACCTTGACAAGTCTTTTACGATGACGCAGTTGATTTCTCCGAGCCTAATATCCTGCAGCAGCCGCAGAAAACCTTCTCTCTCAAAGTTGCTTCCTGTTTTCCCCAAATCTGTATAACATTCCACAACATCAATCACTTCCCCGTTTTTTTGTCCGTTAAACTCTTCCACAAATTTCTTTGCTATCTCTACCTGAACCTCAACAGATTCATTCTTTGAAGCCTGCCCGCAGGCTTTACATCCATGATCTGATGAAAGCCTTGCGTATATCCCCGCCTTATATCTTAGTTCATCACGCCTTGCTTCTGTCTGCTGCCCTGACGCTTTTCTTTTGGATACTCTGCCCATTCTTACGCACTCCTTTCTTCAGGACGTTTATTCGTTTTATGTTCTTTCGACTTCTGCTCTTTTTCATTCTTGTTTACTTCCCGCATGATGCGGTACTGATTCATATAGTAAAACTCAACTTCCAGTCTTTTATTTTCAAATACTGTAATTGCTTTTACCATGCTGCAAAGCGTATGACGGTCTATCTCTTTCAGTTCTGAACTCTCCTGCATTGTCTTTAACCGTGCTGCTGATATAACGCCGTTCTTAAACAGTTCCTTTATCATGCCCTCCTGCTTTTTCTGCGCCTCTTCAAATTCTGATGCCTTCCGTTTGAAATCCCCATGCAGCCTTTCAAATTCTTCTTTCGTAATAATTCCCTGCCGCAAATCCTCATACAGACCGGAGCAAAGGGAATAATACTTATCCTGTTCTCCTTTCAACCTTGCAATCTCTGTGTCATAACGAACGATTGACTCAAAATTGGTCTCCATTTCCAAAGCCTTCTCAAACATCTGCTTTTCTTCTAAAAAACAGTTCGCATAATGCCTGATCATTTCTGCAATGATTTCTTTTAACCGTTCTTCTTCAATGCTGTGTCTGCTGCATCCGTCTCCCCTGTTCTTTGTGGAACAAATATAATAGACTTTGCGGGTATCCTTATAGCGGTTCATTCGCCTGATCATTTGTTCCCCACAATCCCCGCAGAATAAAATCCCCGTAAACAGACTGTTTTCCTCCGTTACTGTACTTACCCTGCCATCTGCTTTCAATAAGTTCTGGACAATCTGGAACTGATCCTCCGTTATGATTGCCTCGTGGGTATTCTCTACCTTTATCCACTCTTCCTGCGGTTTATCTACGCTTTTTTTCAGCTTATAATTGATTTTCTCCCTTTTGCCCTGTACCATATGCCCTAAATAGGTTTCGTTTGTGAGTATCCGTTTTACAGTGGAGCTGCTCCACCTCGATTTTACCGCACCGGAAAATCCGCCTTTATAATTCGCTCCTGTAGATTTTTTATATTCTTTTGGAGAAAGAATACCTAACCCGTTCAGCTTTTCCGCAATCGCAGAGACAGCCATTCCTTCCATTTTCCATGCAAATATCTTCCTGACAATATCCGCTGCATATTCGTCCGGTACAAGGCGGCTTTTATTGTTTTCCGCTTTCTTGTATCCGTATAGGGCAAATGGAGCAATACATTCCCCATTCTTCCTTTTCACCTCAAACTGGCTTTTTACTTTGGTAGAAATATCCCTGCAATAAGAATCATTGATAAAATTCTTGACCGGAAGTACGATGCCACTTTCTGATACATCTGCCTGAAAACTATCATAATGGTCTGTAAGCGCAATAAAACGCACGGAAAGAGCCGGGAAGATTTTTTGGATATACCTCCCGGATTCAATATAATCACGTCCAAAGCGGGAAAGGTCCTTCACAATGACACAGTTTACCTTCCCTGCCTCAATATCGCTTATCATCCTCTTAAACTCTGGTCTGTCGAAATTACTGCCCGAAAATCCATCATCAACATAAATATCATAAAGTTCTATATCCTGCTGCTCATGGATAAAGGCTCTGATCAGCTCCCTCTGATTTCCGATACTGTTGCTCTCGGATTTCAGATTGCCCTCTCTGTCTGTCACATCCCCGACATCAAATCCACCATCGGTGGATTTATCGTCCCTTGAAAGACGGAGGTACATAGCTGCTAGAAATTGTTTCCTATTCATTCTATCACTCCTGACTTACGATTATTCAGCTAATATCAACCGTAAATCAAAAGCAACCACTGATTTGTCCTGATTTAAGGTTAACATAACTTTCCGATTCTTTCAAGGCTTTTTATTAATTCAGATATGAATTTCTGCTAAATGCCTTAAATATTCTTCCATCTTATCATCTATGGTTGGTCCCTCCTTTTGAAACCGGACCTTTACCACATAATCTCCAATACGGTGAACAAAAAGGTTATTCGTCTGCTTTGCAAAAAGCGCCAGCTTTTTTTCAACCGGAAGTTTTGTATCAATTTTAATATCCCTGATGTCTGTCAGGGTATTGATATCCACTGTCCGAACATCCACCATTTCCATTGTATCCAGTTCTTCATCCGTTATATCAAGCATTGCAATCCCCATCCTGCACCATTCCTTACTATATTTATTCTTCTATCAGATTGTCCTATGACATACAGCCTCTGTATGTAAAAAGCCGGACATCTGCCCGGCTCCCAAAAGATATATTATTATTTCAATCCTTTAATTATATCTGTCAAACACTCCTACCTGCACCTGTACGCCCTCCGTGATTCTGTCAAGCGCTTCTTCATCAACCTTTCCCATGTGTTCTATAATCCGGTCAAAGTTCAGCGCCGTTACCTGTTCGCATAATGCGATGCTGTGCTGATCCAGTCCCTCCGCCTTATACGCAGATATGAATACATGCGTAGGCAGGTTCCGTTTCTTATAGATTTTTGTGGACAGCGGAACAACCGTTAAGACAGTGCTGTGCTTGTTTGCCATGTTGTTACTGACTACCACCACCGGGCGCATTACCGCAAAACCGAATACAGCAAGCTGTATTCGGTTTGCATACTTCCCTGATACTGTACGCCCAAATCGGCATACAGAATGTCGCCTCTCCTTATCTTCATCAGCAGCCCTTACCTCCGCCCCATATCGGTCTTTCCATATCGGCAGGACACTTTGCTGTGTCATAGATATGGTACTGCATGGTAGAAAGTTCAAAAAAGCCGACACCAATGTTTGCGGCATCGTGCATAAATTCCTCCAGATCAGACTTGTCAGCCGTTATGTCAGCCATATTTTCCACGACAACCGTATCATACTGTCCGGTAATCAAACGGGTAATCAGCATATTTACCGCATCACGGTCAATATCCCTGTCCGGTCCCTTGTTGACAATCGTTTCATTCATCAACACGATTCCCACCATGCTGCACTTCTGGCGGTTTGCCTGAATAATCTGGCGGATATTGCTTTCTGACTTGTTAGAGTTCATAAACATAATTGCCGGATGTACCAATGCACCGACAGCGACACTTTTCACATTACTGCACATGATAATCACCTATACTTAACTGTTCAGTGCCTTCACAGTTAGAGCAGCTCATTTAAAATCACCTATGGTGATGGGGCTGCTCTTACAATTACGATAATGTTCTTCTGACACTCCAAAAGATGCTGCAATTTCTGCCTGTGTACGTCCCAAATTGTTTCTTGCTTCCCTCAATCTTTTTCCAATCTGTATATTTGCATTTTTCCTGTAATTCTCCATATTTTGAACCTCTGTTTGTATAAAATCATACCAACGTGATTGCAAAATATACAGAATATAAAACCACCCAACAATATGTATTTTTTAACCATAGTCCGGTTATTTTTTGATACCCCTCTATAAACCAGAAAACGAATGACATTGTATATGTCATCCGCTTTTTCCATTCGTACTTATTTAACGAAACTAATCTTTTGTATGTCCCAATATTTTGTTGCTACTAAATACCAGCTATTCAACTAAGACTTCCATTACTTTGATAAAACCTGCCATTTATGAATACGCTCTTATATGTAAAGGAATTTCGAGCGATTCCGCAAGTGATCTGCACTTTTCTATATTTTCTTCTCCAATTACATCAACAACACTGAAACGGATATTGCCACTCAAATACTTTTTACAGTCCTTTGCGAAATGCAACATTGCTTCAAATGCCTGTTCACCATATACAGGACGCACGACTTCTGCGTATGACTTTGCATCCGGCATATTCAGGCTGATAGAAATACAGTCAACGGCATATCCGCAGAACACAACCTCCTCACAATCTCCAAAATCAAATACTTCAATAGCATCAATTATTTCTTTTACTGACGGTTCCTTCTCCAACCAAAGACTATCCGATTCCCCATAGTGTTCTTGATGATTGCGGATACAGAAGGTACAGTTACAGCAGCATCTCTTCGTAATGTTAAAATAGACCTGCTTATTATAACGGTATAAAATATCAGCCATATTAAACTCCTTTCCCCATACGTTCCCAATTTTCTACCTACTATAACACACCTGATAAGCACTCTTTTAAAATATTAAGTCCCTTATCTATTTCTTCTAGGGAAATATTCAGCGGCGGCATAATCCGAAGTTTTTCTTTCGCAGTCAAAATCAAAAGTCCCTTTTCCACACACTTTTCTGCAATTCTTCCTGCTTCTAAATCTTTCTTTAAGGACAGACCAAGCATCAATCCCATTCCTGATACATCAATAATATTAGGCAAAGCTGATAATTTTTCACGCATATATTCGGATTTGGAATTGACATCAGCCAGAAAGTCCGCATCGGCAATCTGATTTAACACTTCAAGCGCACCAGCACAAACCACCGGATTCCCTCCAAAAGTTGAACCATGATCGCCTGTCTGTAATATACTTTCAGTCAGCTTATCCATGAGGACGGCACCGATTGGAAGTCCTGCTCCCAATCCTTTCGCCAGTGTAACCACATTAGGGTGTATCCCATATTGTTCGCAGCATAGAAATGTTCCTGTCCGCCCCACTCCTGTCTGCACCTCATCTACGATAAGCAAAATCTCTTTTTCTTTGCATATCTGTTCAACCTCTTTTACATACTCTTTTTTCAGCACATTTACTCCGCTCTCCCCCTGCACAAGCTCAAGCATAACCGCACACACCGTATCATCTACCGTTTCATGAAGCACATGACTGTTGTTTGCTGGGACATAGAGAAAACCTTCTGTAAAAGGGAAAAAATGCTGGTGGAATATATCCTGACCTGTGGCGGAAAGCGTTGTAACCGTCCTTCCATGAAAGGAATTTTCCAGTGTAATAATACGGTTACAATGCTCCCCCTTGACCTTCATGCCATACTTCCTTGCAACTTTTATTGCCCCCTCATTCGCTTCAGCACCGGAATTTCCGAAGAAAACTTTAGAATATCCGGTTACTTCGCATAAACGTTCCGCTAAAAGACTGTCCGGCAAAGTATAGAACAAATTAGAAGTATGCTGTAATTGGCTAACCTGAGAAACAACAGCCTGAACCCATTTACTATTACAAAACCCCAATGAATTTGTTCCAATTCCACTGCCAAAATCTATATACTTTTTCCCCTCATAATCTTCTGCCTGCGCTCCATGCCCGTTCTTTATCGCTGCCGGAAAGCGATGATAGGTATGTGCGATATACTTCCGGTCTTTCTCAAAAACATCCCTATTTTGCATAATAATCACCACTATTCTCAAACTCACGCATAAAGTCAACCAAATGCTGTACACCCTCTATCGGCATCGCATTATATAAACTTGCTCTCATTCCGCCAATCGCACGATGTCCCTTTATGCTGACAATTCCATGTTTTTCAGCCTGCTTTATAAATTCCGCATCAACCGCATCCGACTTTGTACGGAAAGTCACATTCATAAGCGACCTGCTGCCTGCATTTGCCAGACCGTAAAACAATGAGCTGGAATCCAGATAATCATACAGGATCGCTGCCTTTCTTTCATTGATTTCCTTCATCTTCTCCAAACCGCCCAATGACTGAATCCATTTAATTACTTTACCAACCATATAGATATTATAAGTCGGCGGCGTATTGTATAGTGATTTTTTATCTGCATGAATTTTGTATTGTAGCATAGTTGGCGTATTGGGTAGAACCGTATCGGAAATCAAGTCTTTGTGCATAATAGCGATAACCAATCCGGCAGGCGCCAGATTTTTCTGTACGCCGCCAAAAAGCATACCATAATCTGAAACATTCATCGGCACCGACAAAAAACTGGAAGATATATCGTTCACAAGTGCCTTTCCGTGACTGTTCGGGCAGCAATGAAATTTGGTTCCATAGATTGTATTATTTTCACACATATATACATAGTCCGAATCCTGATCAATTTCTAAATCACTGCAATCCGGGATATATGAAAAATTATCCCCTTCCGAAGAGGCTGCAATGTTAATCTGCCCGTATCTTTTCGCTTCCTCATATGCTTTCTTTGCCCAATATCCGGTCAGTATGTAATCCGCTTTTCTATTCCGCATAAAATTCATTGGTATCATGGAAAATTGCAAAGAAGTTCCTCCTTGCAGGAATAAAACCACATAATCATTCGGAATGTTCATAAGTGTGCGTAAATCCTGCTCTGTTTCATCAATAATGGACTGGAACAAAGAAGAACGGTGGCTGATTTCCATAACAGACATACCACTTCCCTTATAATCCAGCATTTCATCTGCTGCTTCCTGTAATACGGGTTCCGGCAAGACAGCCGGTCCCGCAGAAAAATTATATATACTTCTCATAAAAACCTCCTAAACCTCTATTCTGCCACAGCGACAATTTTACTGCTGCCGGAACTGTTTCCGCACGATTTTTATAATGCGTTCCATATCCTCTTTTGTATTTTTAATATCACTTGGCAGGCAAAGCCCTCTGTTAAAAATATCTTCACTTACGCTGATCCCATCCTCTACCTGAATAAAATCATATTCTTCAAACACAGGCTGCAAATGCATCGGTTTCCATATTGGTCTTGTTTCAATACCTTCCGCATCTAAGGCATCCATAACCTGCGTTGGTGTTACACTGCTGTCCGCTGAAATCGTCATGCAGGAAAGCCAGTTATTGTCAACAGCCTCCTTGTTCAACGGATTCATTTCTATTTCTTCTATATCCGAAAAGGCTTCTTTATACGTTTTATAAATTTCGTGTTTCTTCTGTATATGCTCTTCAATATGCTCCATCTGCCCGCATCCGATTCCTGCAACAACATTCGACATCCTGTAATTGTAACCTATCGTAGAATGCTGATAATGTCTGGCAGGATCACGAGCCTGTCTTGATAAAAACCGGGCTTTATCCACATCTTTTTCCTGTTTGGCAACCAGTATGCCTCCGCCCGAAGTTGTAATAATCTTGTTTCCATTAAAGGAGTAAATCCCATACTCCCCGAAAGTACCTGTCATTTTTCCTTTATATGTCGTTCCCAACGATTCCGCCGCATCTTCAATCAAAGGAACATTATGTGCCTTACAAAGTGCGCAGATTTCGTCCATATTTGCTGATGTGCCGTACAAATGCACAGCCATGACAGCTTTCGGGTGGGGATATTTTTCAAACGCTTTCC
>OFGM01000925.1_pt1 | contig 21244 bp, 21 predicted proteins | sample 1521741 | NCBI WGS metagenome assembly OFGM01 (sample SAMEA3504079, study PRJEB24116) | mouse gut metagenome | biome: mouse gut; feature: mouse-associated habitat; material: faeces | place: Denmark | collected 2011
GATTTTAAAATTAAAAGACTTAAATTATTAAATGCTCTTTCTAAAACTACTAAAGCAGTTTCAATTCGTAGCCCTTTACCAGTTTTAACAGGAATTAAATTTGATTTACAAGAAAATTGTTTAATTTTAACTGGTAGTGATTCAGATATTACAATTAATACGTTTTTACCGTTAGAGGTTAATGATACACAAGTAATACAGATTGACTCGATTGGATCAATTATTATCCCAGGAAAATATTTTATTGAAATTATAAAGATATTGTTAGAAAAATTGATAGTGATGAAATTAGCATTCATACAATCGATGGAGCATTAACAAGAATTTCTGGATCTAATTCTAAATTTGATTTAAATGGAACAGATATATTAGATTACCCAAGAATAGATTTATCTAAAACAGGAACAAAAGTATTACTTAATTCTTTAATACTAAAAGATATTATTTCTCAGACTAAATTTGCTGCTAGTGATAAAGAAAATAAACCTATTTTAACTGGTATTAATTTTAAAGCAGCTAATAATCAGTTAGAATGTACCGCTACTGACAGCTATCGTTTAGCTAAAAAGATAGTTTCATTAGATGAAAATGTAACTTTTAACATTACAATTCCTCAAAAATCTTTAGATGAAATATCTAAAATTATTGAATCTGATGAAATGATTGAAATGTTTGTTTCTGATCGTAAAGTACTTTATGTGTTTAATAATAATATAATTCAAACGAGATTAATTGATGGCAGCTTTCCAGATACTAATCGTCTAATTCCTGATAATTTTGATTATGAACTAGACTTAGATACTCATTATTTATTAAATGCTATTGATCGTGTTTCTTTATTAACTAATGAACAAAATAATATTATTAAACTTGATATGGATCCTGATAAAATAGTTTTATCTTCTTATATGCAAGAAATTGGATCGGTTGAAGAAATTTTAGATAACGCTTTTTATAAGGGAGAACCTTTAAGTATTTCTTTTAGTTCTAAATATGCTAATGATGCAATTAGAGCTTTTAATGAACCTAAAATTAAAATATTATTTACTGGGGAAATGAAGCCATTCATTATCAAAGATTATGAAAAAGATGATGTTATTCAATTAGTTTTACCTGTAAGAACTTTCTAAAGCTACTTTTAGTAGCTTTTCTTTCGTGAAAGTATTTTTTTACTAGGTATATTTATTATATGTGGATAAATTTTAAATATGAGCGAATTTTATTAAAATTAAACATTTTTTACTTTTTATAAAAAAAAGCGTTAAAATGCTTATTTTTTTGAATTTTAATATAATTTATGATATAATAACGATATATTTTTATAAAAAAGAGGATAGTTATGAAAAAAATTCAAATTAGAGATGAATATATAACTTTAGGACAGTTTTTAAAGTTTGTAGGCTGTGTTTCAAGTGGTATTGATGCAAAAATGGTTATTAAAGATGGATTAGTTCTAGTTAATGGTGAAGTTGAAACTAGAAGAGGAAAAAAACTTCGAAATGCTGATCAAATAGAATTTAATGGAGAAGCTTTTATTATTGATTAATGATAGTTAAATCGTTAAGTTTAAGTAATTTTCGAAATTATAATCATCTTTTTATTGAGTTTAATCAAGATATTAATATCTTGATAGGAGACAATGGTCAAGGTAAAACAAACTTGATAGAAGCTATTTATTTATTGTCAGTAGGTAAGTCTTTTAAAACTCATATCATTAAACAAATGATTATGTTTGATTATGATTTTGCTAAAGTAAAAGGTGAAGTTATTTCCAATAATAAGAAACGTTATTTAGAAATAATTCTTGGTAATGATTTTAAAAGAGCTAAAATTGATGATCAAGACATTTATAAGATAAGTGAATATGTTGGTCTTTTAAATGTAGTAGTTTTTATTCCTGATGATTTATATTTAGTAAAAGGAGGTCCACGTAATCGTCGCCGTTTTGTTGATTTAGAACTTTCGAAGATATCACCAATATATGTATTTAATTTAAGCAAATACAATAATTTACTTAAAGAAAGAAATAAGTATTTAAAAGTATTGAATAAAAAGAATATAAATAGTGATGAATATTTAGAAGTTCTTGATGAGCAGTTAGCTAAATTACAAGTAGAATTAATTAAGAAACGAATTAATTTTATTGATAAATTAGGTGAAAAAGTTAAATTAATTTATCAGATGATTTCTAAAAAAGATGATGAAATAATTGATTTATGTTATCTTTGTTTTCTTAAAAATGAAATAAATTATGAAAATATTTTATCAATGTATAAAAAGAATCATCAACGAGATATTCGTTATATGCAAACTCATATTGGTATACATAAAGATGATTTAGGAATTTATATGAATGGAAATATTGCTGATTTATTTGCTTCGCAAGGACAGCAAAGAACAATTGTGTTAGCCATGAAGGTTGCTTTAATTGAATTAATTAAGGATGAGATTGGAGAATATCCAGTTTTATTATTGGATGATGTATTATCAGAGTTGGATGAAACAAGAAAAAATATGCTATTAAATATTTTAAATCAGAAAATTCAAACTTTTATAACAACTACTTCAATTGATGGAATTAATCATCAAATAGTAGAAAAAGCGAAAAAAATCTATATTAAAAGCGGCAAGGAGGTTACGTAATGTCAGAAGAAAAAGTAGAACATAGTTATGATGAATCCGATATTCAAGTCTTAGAAGGTCTTGAAGCAGTTCGAAAAAGACCAGGAATGTATATTGGAACAACTTCAATTAGAGGATTACATCATTTAGTTTGGGAAATAGTTGATAACTCAATCGATGAAGCATTAGCAGGATATGCAAATCATATTCGTGTAATTTTAAAAGATGATGATGTAGTGCAAGTAATTGATAATGGAAGAGGGATGCCTACAGGAACTCATGCTAAAACAGGAATTTCAACTGTTGAAACCATTTTTACAGTATTACATGCTGGTGGTAAATTTGGTGGTGGCGGATATAAAGTATCTGGTGGACTTCATGGTGTTGGTGCTTCAGTTGTAAATGCTTTATCCCAATGGCTGGAAGTAAATGTTCATCGTGAAGGTCATGAATTTTATCAACGTTTTGAAAATGGTGGAAAACCAGTAGGTGAATTAAAAATTATTGGTGATTCAGATATTACAGGGACAATTGTTACTTTTAAAGCTGATAAGATTATTTTCAAAGAAGGTACTGTCTATGATTATGATACGCTAAGACAAAGAATTAGGGAATTAGCATTTTTAAATAAAGGGCTATGTTTATCATTGGAAGATCAGCGTAATGGTGCAAATCGCAAACATGAATATTATTATGAAGGCGGTATTAAAGAATATGTAGCTTATATTAATAAAAATAAAACTCCAATTCATGAAGAAATCATTTATGTTGAAGACATGCAACAAGAAATTACAATTGAAGTTGGTATGCAGTATAATGATGGATATCAATCAAATATTTATTCATTCTGTAATAATATTAATACTCATGAAGGAGGAACACATGAGGAGGGATTTCGTTTAGCTTTAACACGGGTTATTAATAATTATGCTAAAAATAAAGGCTTTTTAAAGAAAGATGAGGAAGCTTTATCTGGTGATGATGTTCGAGAAGGTTTAACTGCTATAATTTCAGTTAAGCATCCAGATCCTCAATATGAAGGACAAACAAAAACTAAATTAGGAAATGCAGAAGTACGTAAAATTGCTAGTAATATTATAAGCTCATCATTAGATAAATTTTTATTAGAGAATCCTGATACAGCAAAAATTATTATCGACAAAGCAATTGTAGCTTCAAGAGCAAGAATGGCTGCTAAAAAAGCTAGAGAAATGACAAGAAGAAAAAATGTTCTTGAAGTTTCTAATTTACCAGGAAAACTTGCAGATTGTTCAAGTAAGGATGCTAGTGAGTGTGAAATTTTTATTGTCGAAGGGGATTCAGCTGGTGGTAGTGCTAAAATGGGGCGTGATCGTCGAATTCAGGCCATTTTACCATTACGTGGTAAAATTCTAAATGTTGAAAAATCGAGATTAGAAAAGATTCTTGGTAATGCTGAAATTCGTTCAATGATTACTGCTTTTGGAACAGGAATTGGTGAAGAATTTAATCTTGATAAATTAAGGTATCATAAAATTGTTATTATGACCGATGCTGATGTTGATGGTGGGCATATTAGAATTTTAATGCTTACTTTCTTATATCGTTATTTAAGACCATTAATTGAAAATGGCTTTGTTTATGCAGCTCAACCACCTCTTTATTTACTAAAACATGGTAAAGATGAATATTATTGTTATAGTGATGAAGAATTAGATGATTTAAAAACTAAAATTGGAACAGGTGCTAAATATAGTATTCAGCGATATAAAGGTCTTGGAGAAATGAATGCTGAACAACTTTGGGAAACTACCATGGATCCTGAAAAAAGAATATTAAATCAAATTGATTTAGATGAAGCTATGGAAGCAGATATGGTATTTGATATGTTAATGGGTGAAAAAGTAGAACCTAGACGTGAGTTTATTCAAGAAAATGCTAAATATGTCACTGATTTGGATATTTAATAAAGGAGATAAAAAATGGAAGAACGTGGAATTAGAAAAGTTAAATTAACATCTGAAATGAAAAACTCTTTTATGCAATATGCAATGTCTGTTATTGTAGCAAGAGCCTTACCTGATGTTCGAGATGGTTTAAAACCAGTTCAAAGAAGAATTGTTTATGGAATGAGTGATTTGGGATGTACTCCAGGAACACCATATAAAAAATCTGCTCGTATTGTTGGAGAGGTCATGGGGAAGTATCATCCTCATGGAGATTCTTCTATTTATGAAGCATTAGTTAGAATGGCTCAAGATTTTTCTTATCGTTATATGTTGGTTGATGGTCATGGTAATTTTGGTTCAATTGATGGTGATGGTGCAGCTGCGCAACGTTATACTGAAGCAAGGATGTCAAAAATATCTAGTGAATTAGTTCGTGATTTAAAGGAAGATACAATAGATTTTATTCCTAACTATGATGGTGAGGAGCAAGAACCAGCAGTTTTACCAGCTCGTATTCCTAATTTATTAATTAATGGTTCAACTGGAATAGCAGTTGGGATGGCAACAAATATACCTCCTCATAATTTAGGTGAGGTTATTGATGCAATTTTAGCTGTAGCAAAAAATCCTGATATAACAATTATGGAATTAATGGAAAATTATATTCAGGGACCTGATTTTCCTACAGGAGGTTATATTTTAGGAAAAAGTGCAATTAAAAAAGCGTACGAAACTGGTAATGGTTTGATTATAATGAGGGCAAAAACCGAAATAGAAGAAAAGGGTAATAAAAAAGTAATTGTTGTTACTGAAATTCCTTATATGGTTAATAAAGCTCGGATGATTGAAAAAATGTCACATTTAGTTAGAGAAAAGAAAATTGAAGGAATTACAGAAATTCGTGATGAATCAAATCGTGATGGTATTCGGGTAGTTATTGAATTACGTCGTGACATCCAACCAGAAGTAATTTTAAATCAATTATATAAATTGACTTCTTTACAAACAACTTTTGGTGCTAATTGTATTGCATTAGTAAATAATGAACCTAAAACATTAAATTTAAAGGAAATGATTACTTTATATCTTGAGCATCAAGAAGAGGTTATTAGAAGAAGAACAAAATTTAGACTTAATAAGGCAGAGGAACGAGCTCATATATTAGAAGGATTAAAGAGAGCTTTAGATCAAATAGATGCAATTATTGAATTAATAAGATCAAGTCGTACTACAGAAATTATTCAAACTAGATTAATGGATGAGTTCAATATGTCTGATAAACAAGCTAAAGCAATAAGAGAAATGCAGTTACAACGTTTAGCTGGATTAGAAAGACAGAAAATAGAAGATGATTTGAATAAGTTATTAGAAATTATTGCTGATTTGAAAGATATTCTTGAAAATAGGGAACGTTTGTTATCAATAATAAATGATGAATTAGAAGAAATAAAAAATAAGTATGGTGATAAACGTCGTACAGAAATTATACAAGGTACTTTTGACTTGGAAGATGAAGATTTAATTCCAATAGAAGATGTTATTATTTCCCTTACAAATAATGGATATGTTAAAAGGATGCCTGTTGATACATATAAGAGTCAAAATAGAGGTGGTCGAGGGGTTAAAGGAATGGCTACTAATAGTGATGATATAGTTACTTCACTTATTAATATGTCAACTCATGATGATCTTTTGTTCTTTACTAATTTTGGTAAGGTTTATCGTTTAAAAGGATATAATATACCTGAATTTGGAAGAGCTGCTAAAGGATTACCTGTAGTTAATTTATTGAATTTAGATAAAGGTGAAAATATTAAATCAATGATTAGTATTAATCGTAAAGAAGTGGAAGAAAATAGTAATTATTATTTATTCTTTGCAACTAAAAATGGTTTAGTAAAAAGAGTGTCAATAAATGAATTTGAACGAATTCGTCAATCTGGAAAGATTGCAATAAGTTTAAGAGATGATGATCAATTAGTTCAAGTTAAATTAACTAGTGGTGAAGATCAAATTTTAATTGCTGCTTCAAATGGTAAATTAGTTAGATTTGAAGAAATGAATGTTCGACCAATGGGACGTAGTGCTAGTGGTGTGAAGGGAATTAATGTTGATGGTAGTGAAGTTATTGGTATGACTACAGATAAAGAAGGTCAATATATCATGGTTGTTACAGAACGTGGATATGGTAAAATGTCTCCATTAGAAGAGTATCGTTTGTCTAATCGTGGTGGTAAAGGAGTTAAAACTATTAATGCAACTGAACGTAATGGGCAGATTGTAGCATTACGAGCTGTTAATGGTGATGAAGATTTACTAATTATTACAGATGATGGAATTATGATTCGTTTACCAATGGAGCAAGTTAAAACTGCAGGACGTGCTACTCAAGGTGTACGTTTAATTAAGGTCAATGATGAAAATAAAGTTTCTTCTGTTGAAGTTGTAGAAAAAGCAATTGAACAAAATGAAGATGATAGTGAAGTTGAATAATTAATTATATATAAAGCCTCTAGTAGACAATAGTTGTTGTTTATTAAAGGCTTTTTTAATAAGAATTTTAATTTGTATGAATAAAACATATATTTTTGACATAATTTAAAATTTTTTTATGAATATAATAAGTGAATTCTTTTTAAAAGTATTGTGAGAGAATAAAAAGAATGATATTCTGATTTTGTTGTATAGGAATGTAATTAAAAGTTTCTATATTTTTGTAGTAACAAAGAAAGACAAGGAGATGTGAAAATATGTTCAAAGCTGTAATATTTGATATGGATGGAGTACTTGTGGATAGTGAACCAAAAAATTTGGAACAACTTAAAGGTTTTTATAAGAGTTATGGAACAGAAGTAGATGATTCATTTATGCATTCATTAGTAGGTAGTTCTCATGCATATACATATAAAGAAAGTATGCGTGTTATGAAATTAGATTGGCCAATTGAGAAATTTGAGAAAAAATTTGATGCTTATTGTAAGATACATTCTTATGGGTATGATAGTGTTTTAAACCCTGGAGTTAGGGAAATATTAATTTGGTTAAAGGAACATGGATATAAAACAGCAGTTGCTTCTAGTTCTACTATGTATCAAATCCAAACAATGGAAAGTGTATGTAATCTTACTGGATGTTTTGATCAATTGTTGAGTGGAGAAATGTTTAATGAAAGTAAACCTAATCCAGAAATATATTTAACAGCTGCAAAAAAGTTGGGTGTGAGACCAGAAGAGTGTATTGCTGTTGAAGATAGTAGATATGGGATAGCTGCAGGTAATGCAGCTGGTATGAGAGTACTTGCTTATGCAGATAATCGCTATGGAGTTGATCAAAGTAAGGCATATGCAAAAATCTATAAAATGCAGGATATTAAGAAGTATCTTAAAGATTAGAAATAATGTAATTATCAGGTTAAGTAAATTTAGAATTATTAATAGAATATTGTTTAAAGTTCAAGAAAATTTATGTGTAATTCTTTGAATTAATCATATTTCCTGGGGAATAAGGATAATTATTTGTACTTAGATTAAATAAATATATACTTTCTAGTTTAAAAGCTAATGATTAAAAGAGAAACATCATGATAATAATTGAATAAGGTAAATAATTATTGTATAATTTTAAAGAATATATAAGCAAGGGAGAATTAAAATGATTGATATTGCGATATTAAGAGAAAATCCAACCTTAGTTAAAGAAAATATGAAAAAGAAATTTCAAGATAATAAGATTGGGTTAGTAGATGAGGCTTACAAATTAGATAAGGATTATCGAGAAGTTTTAACTAAAGCTAGTGAATTAAGAAGTAAACGTAATAAATTATCAAAAGAAATTGGTCAATTTATGCGTGAGGGTAATAAAGAAGCTGCTGAGAATAATAAAAAGCAAGTTAATGAAATGGCTGATGAGTTAAAAAAATTAGAAGAGTTAGAAGAACAATATGGTAGTGAATTAAAAGCTATTATGATGAAAATTCCTAACTTTATTGATGAATCTGTACCACTTGGAAAAGATGATAGTGAAAATGTTGAAATTACTAAATATGGTGATCCAGTAATTCCTGATTATCCAATTCCATATCATACTGAAATTATGGAACAATTTAATGGAATTGATATGGATGCAGCTGGTAGAGTAGCTGGTCAAGGATTTTATTATTTAATGGGAGATATTGCACGTTTACATTCAGCAATTCTTTCATATGCTCGTGATTTTATGATTGGTCGTGGTTTTACTTATGTTATTCCACCATATATGATTCGTAGTAATGTTGTTACTGGAGTAATGAGTTTTGAAGAAATGGATAGCATGATGTATAAAATTGAAGGGGAAGATTTATATTTAATTGGTACTTCTGAACATTCAATGATTGGAAAATTTATTGATAATATTTTAGAAGAAGATAAATTACCATACACTTATACTTCATATTCACCATGTTTTAGAAAAGAAAAAGGGGCTCATGGAATTGAAGAGCGTGGTGTATATCGAATTCATCAGTTTGAAAAACAAGAAATGATTGTAGTATGTAAACCAGATGAAAGTAAAATGTGGTTTGAAAAGCTATGGAATAATACAGTTGATTTATTTAAATCTTTAGATATTCCTGTAAGAACTTTAGAATGTTGCTCTGGAGATTTAGCAGATTTAAAATCTAAGAGTATTGATGTTGAAGCATGGTCACCAAGACAAAAGAAATATTTTGAAGTTGGTTCATGTTCTAACTTAACTGATGCTCAAGCTAGAAGATTAAATATTAGAATTAATGGTGAAAATGGAAAATATTTTGCTCATACTTTAAATAATACAGTAGTAGCACCACCAAGAATGTTAATTGCTTTCCTTGAAAATAATTTGAATGAAGATGGAAGTGTTAATATTCCTAAAGCATTACAACCATATATGGGTGGAAAGGAAAAGATAACTAAATAGTTATCTTTTTATCTATATGAAAACATTATATATTAGTGATTTGGATGGAACTTTATTAAATAGTCAAGGAAAAATTAGTAACTACAGTATTAAAATGATTAATCATTTAATTGAACAAGGGATGATTTTTACATATGCAACTGCTCGTTCTTTGGTTTCTGCAACACCTGTTACTAAAGGATTAACAAAAAATTTACCTCTTATTATTTATAATGGAACTTTTATTGTAAATGGTCAAAGTGGAAAAATTATACATAAAAGTGTATTTAATTATTTACAAGTTGAGGTAGTTAAACAAATAATGGAATCAAATGGATTGAAACCAATGGTTTATGCACTAATCAATGATAAAGAACGTGTTACAATAATTAATAAAGATTTACATGTAGGTATAAAACATTATTTAAGTAATCGTCAAGATGATTATCGAATTAACTTGACGTTAGATGAAAACAGTTTATATCAAGGTGAAGTATTTTATTTTACAGTTATTGGTGATTACAAAGATTTAAAGCCAGTATATGAAGCATTAAAAGATTATTCTGATTATAATATTACATTTCAACAAGAAATTTATCGTGAAGAATACTGGTTAGAAATTATGCCAAAAACTGCTTCTAAAGCAAATGCAATATTAAAATTAAAAGAATTATTAGATTGTGATGAGGTAGTATCATTTGGAGATGCAGTTAATGATTTACCAATGTTTAAAATATCTGATCAATGTTATGCTATGGCTAATGCTGTTGAGCAGTTAAAACAACAAGCAACTGCAGTAATTGAAAGTAATGATGATGATGGTGTGGCTCATTGGCTAAAAGATCACTTTAATAAATAAGTTTATGATAATATTAAAATTAATTATATGACTATTTAGTTGATTATTTACTAAATGGTCTTTTTCGATTATAAACTACTACTAATAAGATTTTTTATGTATAACATATTTTTGCATTTTAACTTAAATATATGCATCTTAGTAAAATTAGATAGGTAAATAAATTATAATATGGTAATGTAATTGTAAAGGAGTGATTTGGTGAAGATAATCATTGAATGTGAGAAAGATAATCAATTTGAGATTGTAATTCGTTGTAATAAGATAGATGATGAGGTGAGAAAAATTATTTCTTTATTTGAAGATAAACAGTTTATTATTGGAAAGTTAGATAATCGTAGTTATCAAATTAAAATAGATAATATTTATTATTTTGAAGTTAATGAAGATAGATCTTTTATATACTGTAAAGATAAAGTTTATGAAACAAATTTAAGATTATATGAGTTAGAAAAACAACTAGATGAACAATTATTTGTTAGAATAAGTAAATCAATAATTCTAAATTTAAATAAATTAGATAGTATTAGAACTTTATTAAATGGTCGATATGAGGCAGTATTAATTAATGAGGAGCGGTTAATTATAACCCGTCATTATGTTAGTAGTTTTAAAGAAAAGTTTGGAATGTAGGTGATATAATGGAAAAAATTAAAATGTTTAAATCTTATATGTTGACTACATGTGTTTCATATACCTTTGTAATTTTATTGCAAACATTATTATTTTATTTAAATCATGAAAGTATGACTAATGATTTAATTATAATGATTTTTATTATTTGTATAATTGTTAATTTATTAATTAATATTACTCATTATTTAGAATTGTCTGAGTGGTTGACTAATATATTATCAGTTACAGAAATTGCTTTAGTTGTATGTACTTTTAACTATCTTTATGGATATACTAATAGTTTTATTCAGCTCGATAATTTTATTGGTGTTTTTACTATGTCAATAATAGTATATTTTATTGTAAGGACAATAGTTTTTATGAAAAATAGTGAAGATGCTAAAAAAATTAATGAAAGATTAAAAAGAAACCGAGGTTGCAACTAATAGTTGCGTAAAAATAAGTTAATGTAATTTAAAATTGGTAGTTTTATTTTAAGATTTTATGTATAGTGGTGATATAAGAGGAGGATGAATATGAGTAAAGTTATTGAGATAAAAAATCTAACTAAATGCTATGGTGAATTAATTGCATTAGATAATTTTAGTTTAGATGTTTATGAAGGGGAGATTTTAGGATTATTAGGACCTAATGGTAGTGGTAAATCAACTACTATCAATACTGTTTTATCATTATTGAAATATGATTCTGGATCTATTAAGATTTTTAATAAAGAGATGAGTCCAACTGCTTATGATATAAAAAGTATGATTGGCGTAGTTTTTCAAGATGTAGCGGTGTTTGAGGAGTTAAGTGTAATTGAAAATATTGATTATTTTTGTGGTCTTTATATTAAAGATAAAAAAATACGTGATGAATATGTACAAGATGCAATAAATTTAGTAAGTTTAAATGAATTTACTAAATTTAAACCAAAAGAGTTAAGTGGGGGATTATTAAGAAGGTTAAATATTGCATGTGGGATTGCTCATAAACCTAAATTAATTTTTTTAGATGAGCCTACTGTAGCTGTTGATCCTCAAAGTAGAAATAATATTTTAGAGGGGATAAAACGTTTAAATGAATTAGGAGCAACTATTGTTTATACTACTCATTATATGGAAGAGGTTGAACAACTATGTAATCGGATTGTTGTTATGGATAAAGGAAAAATAATTGCTTCAGGAACTAAAGATGAATTGAAAAATATGATTAGTTTAGGTGAAAAAATTACAATTGAATTAAAAGAAATAAATGAATTATTTATTGAGCAGCTTAAAAAAAGTAATCGAATAATTAATATTGAAATTGAAAATAATACTGTCCATATTTCTTATAATACAAAAGAAGATAATTTGAGTAGACTAATTGACTATGTTCGAGAAAATAATGTTAGTTATACAAGCTTATTTAGTGAACGTCCAACACTAAATGATGTATTTTTAGAATTAACTGGAAAAGAGTTAAGAGATTAATGTTTTTACATTTTTTTAAATATCAGTTTAAAACATTATTTAGAAACAAGATGGTAATATTTTGGACGTTAGTATTTCCACTTGCATTAGCAACCTTCTTTAATTTAGCTTTTTCTAATTTAACCACTAGTGAAGAATTTGAAACTGTTAATGTTGCATTGGTTGAAGAACAGGAGAATATTTATTTTAAAGATACATTAAAGGGATTAGAAAAAAGTGATGAGAAGTTGATTAACTTACAAATTACAAGTTTAGATAAAGCTAAACAATTATTAAAAGATGAAAAAATTAAAGGATATTATGTTGTTGATGAAGATATTAAGCTGATTGTAAATAATACTGGAATAGATGAAACAATTTTAGAGAGTATTGCAAATGAATATAAAAGTACAATGAGTACAGTTGAAAATATTGCGAGATTAAATCCAATTGCCTTACAAAATAATATCTTAAATGCAGTTAATTTATCAAAGAATAATTTTGAAACTCAGAATATTGGCGGAAATACAGATTTAACTGTTGTATATTTTTATACATTGATTGGGATGAACTGTTTAAATGCTAGTTTTTGTGGTTTAAGAACAACTAGTCAGATAGAAGCCAATCTTTCAAGGCAGGGGACCAGAATTGGAATTTCTCCGATTTCAAAAATAGTAACAGTGTTATCAGGTATAATATCAGCCTTTATTATTCAATTTGCTATAATGATGATTTTAATGGCTTATTTAGTTTTTGGATTAAGAATTGGTTTTGGTGAGCAAATTGGCTATATTATTCTCTTGATTGCGATTGGATGTTTTACAGGAGTTGGATTAGGGAATTTTGCTGGAAATGCTTTAAAATTTAAAAAAGAGGATACAAAGATCTCATTTTTATCAAGTTTTTCACTTGTTTTATCATTCTTTTCTGGAATGATGATCATTGATATTAAGTATTGGATGCAAATAAATTTACCGTTTTTAACTTATATTAATCCAGTAAGTTTGATTACTGATGGACTTTATGCTTTATATTATTATGACAATTTGAATCGTTATACAACTAATATGATTTGTTTATTTGTTATTGGTGTTCTTCTGATATTAGGATCATTATTCTTTACAAGGAGGAAACAATATGACAGTATATAAAAAATATTTAAAAATAGCTAGTACTTATGCTTTATTGATTTTAACTTATTCTGCTATTTTTCTTGGATTAGCTATTTTTGCTGGAACTTATAATTCTACTTCAACTGATTATGAGTCAATGGATGTTAAAGTTGCAATTGTGAATAGAGATAAAAATACTGAATTAATTAAAGGTTTTAAGGAATATATTAAAAATTATGGAGAATTAGTTAATTTAAAAGATAATGATGAAGCTTTATGTGATGCTTTATTTTATCGTACTGTTGATTATATTATGATTATTCCAGAGAATTATACTAATGATTTTCTTGGAGGTAAGAATGTTTTAATTGAAACTATGGATTTGCCAGACTCATATAATAGTATTTATAGTAAGAATTTATTAAATAAGTATTTAAATACTGCGAATATCTATTTAAAAGCGGGAATTAGTGATAAAGATTTAACAAAATTGATTAAAGAAGATTTAAATAAAAATATTGAAGTAGGTATGTTAGATAAACAAAATGATGTAGATTTTTCAATGCCTGCATCGTATTATAATTTTTCTAACTACATGTTAATTACATTAACAATGGTAGTTATAACAATGATTATGATTTCATTTAATGAAGAAAAGATTAAAAGAAGAAATTTAATTTCACCAGTAAGTTATAAAAGTATGAATCGTCAATTAATGTTGGGTAACTATACTGTTGGATTAGCTATTTGGTTACTATATGTAGGGTTTAGTTTTATTCTTTATAAAGATGCAATGATGACTTTAAATGGAGTATTTTTGGTGATTAATTCATTAGTTTTGATGATTTTTATTCAAGCATTTAGTTTTATGATTGCTAAATTTACTAGTAATCGAGAAATTTTAAGTGGGGTTGGTAATGTTTTTGGTTTAGGTTCAAGTTTTATTTGTGGTGCATTTGTTCCCCAAAATATGTTAAGTCCATTTGTTTTAGGATTAGCAAAATTTTTACCATCTTACTGGTTTATAAAAGCAAATAATGAAATTATTAAATTAGTTGATTTTAGTTTTAATTCAATACAACCAATCTTGATAGATATGTTAATAGTTTTGATTTTTGCTTTGTTAGTATATATAGCTACTCAAATAATAACAAGACTGCGTTTAAAAAAATAAGTAGGTGATTAAATGAATTTAGAATATTGTGAAGCAGTACCAAAGGATGCTAAAAAAATAATTGATTATTTAAATAAAGTTGCTGGGGAAAGTAATAATTTGACTTTTGGTTTAGAAGATTGTAATTTAAATGAAGTAGAGGAGATGCAATTAATCAAAGAAATTCATGAAGATCCTAATTCTTTAATGATTGTTGCTAAAGATGGTTTAAAAATAGTTGGTGTAGCTTCTTTGAGTGGTAATAAAAAGAGAAGATTGGCTCATCGAGCAAATATAGGAGTAAGTGTTTTAAAAAATTATTGGCATCTAGGTATTGGAAGTAACTTAGTAGCAATTTTAATTGGTTATGCAGTTGAGTCAGGAATTGAAGTAATTGATTTAGAGGTAGTTACAAGTAATGAATATGCAATTGCTTTGTATGAAAAATATGGATTTGAGATTATTGCAACATATAAAAATTTTATGAAAATTGATAAAGAATATGTTGATGCATATCTTATGAATTTATATTTATAATTAAAAATTTTATAGTTATTATTGAATTTATAGTTTAGATGTTATATAATCATATTTGCCATTACAATAGGCGGCTTCGAACCATGTCAGGACCGGAAGGTAGCAGCATTAAGAATAACCGTCTATGTGTAGTGGCTTTTTTAAAGGAGATTTATATGGATCAAGATACTAAATATATGGATTTGGCTTATCAAGAAGCTTTAAAATGTCTAGATAAGGATGAAGTTCCTGTTGGGGCTATTATTGTTAAGGATAATCAAGTTATTGCTTGGGGACATAATCTTCGTGAAACAACTAATTTAGCAACTGCACATGCTGAAATTATTGCAATTAATATGGCGTGTGATAAATTGAATTCCTGGTATCTTGATGAGTGTACTTTATATGTAACATTAGAGCCATGTGTAATGTGTTCTGGTGCGATAATTAATAGCAGAATAAAAAGAGTCGTTTTTGGGGCATTTGAAAATAGATGGTTAGCATTAACAACCATTTGTAAAGCTAATACACCAGTTAATCATTATCCTGATATTATAAGTGGTATATTGCAGGAAAAATGTTCTAAGATAATAAAGGAATATTTTAAAAGTAAAAGAAAAAAGTAATTTAAATGATTAATTTAGATGATACTGAATGATTCAATTATAATAAGTTGAATCTTTTTTAAATTAAATTATCTTTTTTTATATTATATAGTATAATAAGTAAGAATGAGGAGTGATTAATAATGTCATATAAAGCTTTATATAGGTCGTATAGACCTCAAACTTTTAAAGAAGTAGCAGGTCAAGAACATGTAGTAACGACTTTACAAAATGCAATTAAAGAAAATCGTATTTCACATGCTTACTTATTTGCAGGTCCTAGAGGAACTGGAAAAACTACAGTAGCAAAATTATTAGCAAAGGCTTTGAATTGTACAGGAGAATATCCTCCATGTGATACTTGCTCTAATTGTAAAGCAATTTCTGTTGGTGAACATCCAGATGTTATTGAAATTGATGCTGCTAGTAATAATGGAGTTGATGAGGTAAGGGACTTAATTGATAAAGTTAAATATGCTCCAATTAATGGGAAGTATAAAGTTTATATCATTGATGAAGTTCATATGATGTCAACAGGCGCTTTTAATGCATTACTTAAAACATTAGAAGAGCCCCCTGCACATATAGTCTTTGTTTTAGCTACTACTGAACCACATAAAATATTGCCAACTATAATATCAAGGTGTCAAAGATTTGATTTTAAAAAGGTAGAAGATACTGATATTGTTAGTAGATTAGAGCATGTATTAAAATCAGAAAATAAAGATTATCAATTACCTGCTTTAGAACTAATTGCAAAATTAGCAGAAGGTGGTATGCGAGATGCATTAAGCATTTTAGAGCAGTGTTTAGCATATAATAATGTTTTGTCTGTAGATAGTGTTAATATGGTATATGGTTTATTATCTATGGATAGTAAGATTTTATTTATTAAGAAGTTATTATCTAAAGATTTAAAGGGAGTTTTAGAGTCTTTAGAATATATGTTGAGTACTAGTATTGATATTAAAAGACTTACTTATGATTTAATAGATGTATTAAAGGATATAATTATTTATAAAAATACTGAGGATATAAATATATTATTTGTTTTATCAAAAAAGGATATAGATAATTTAGCTCCTTATATTTTAGTGGAGGAAGCTTTTGAAATAATTGACATTTTGATTGATGCAAGTAGTCATTATAGTTTATCTTTAGATGCTAATACATATTTTGAGCTAGCAATGTTAAAAATATGTAATAAAGTTAAAGGTGAAAATAAAAGTGACATAGAGACTGAAATTATTGTTGATACAATAAAAAAGGTAAATCATATAAATGAATTAGAAAAAGATAGTGAAATAGTAGAAAAAAAGAATTTAGATGAAGTTGATCAAACAAAGTGTGAAATTGAAGAAGTTACTGAAGGAACAATAGAATCGGTTATAAAAAATAATGAAAGCGAAACTAATACTTTAGATAATACAATTTCAACTAATAAAAAAGTGGAAAAATTGACGACAAATATTGAAATATTATTTGATGATATTTTAAATATTTTAGTTCAAGCAGATCGAAAAATACTTAATGAGATAAAAGAAAAATGGCCAGTTATTGCTCGTTATAGATTTAATTTAAATACAGCAAAATACGCATCAATGTTATGTGATGGTATTCCAGTTGCTGCTGCAAAAGGTGGTATTATTATTGCTTTTGAACATCAACCTAATGTAAATGAAATAAATGATACAGAAAATTATTATCAATTAAAGAATTTTCTTCAAGAAATTTTAGGATATAGTTATGATTTTATAGCAGTTAAAAATAGTGAATGGCCAAATATGAGAAATAGGTATATTGAAATGAATAGGTCTAAAACGCTTCCTCAAGCACAACCCATTGTATTACATCATATTGGGGTGTTTCAATCTAATAATGAAGAGTTAAATGAGGCACAGACATTAGCACTTGAATTATTTGGTGAAATTGTTGAATTTGAAGAATAAAGGAGGTTTCATATGAATTATCCACAATCTTTTCAAGATTTAGTTGATTGTTTTAAACGCTTACCTGGAATTGGTGGAAAAAGTGCTGAGCGATTAACTTATTATATTTTATCTATGGATAAAAGCTATGTTGAAGAATTTTCAGATTCTATTAAAAATATACAAGAGAGTATCCATTATTGTGTGAAATGTGGTCATATATGCGAAGATGAACTTTGTGATATATGTAAAGATAAAAATCGTGATCAGGATACTATTTGTGTTGTTGAGGATTCAAAAGATGTTTTTGCAATGGAGAAGGTAAAAGAATATAATGGTTTATATCACGTATTGCATGGAACAATGTCAATTTTGGATGGTAAAACTATAGAAGATTTAAATGTAAATTCTTTATTTGAGCGTTTAGATGATTCTATTAAAGAAGTAATAATTGCTACTAATCCAACTCGTGAAGGAGAAACTACAGCTTTGTATTTAGCAAAGCTATTAGCTAAAAGAAATATTAATACAACTAGAATAGCTAACGGTTTACCAATTGGAAGTAATATTGATTATGCAGATGAATTAACGTTATTAAAATCACTTGAAGGAAGAAAGAAAATTTAAACCACTCATATATTTATGTAAGAGGTGTTTTATGTGCGTAGATTTATAATAGCTTTAATTAAATCATTTATGATTATATATATATTAAATATATTTACTAATAATTATTTTGGCTATAATATTCTAAACATCTTTATTTTAATAATGTTAGGATTTCCTGGGATAATTATAATTTATCTTATATCTTTTTTATAAATAAAAGCAATAAATCAGTAAATCTGTTGAAAACATTGCTTTTTTTTGTATAAAAATATTTATGAGATTATAATGTGATTTTTAATAAGTTAAAACTACTGATTTACTATTATTTTTTCAGTATTTTCAAAAATTTATATTAGCAAAATTTTATTTTTTAGCACTTGTTATAACAGAGTGCTAATCAAGTATTAAATTGTATCAAAGTACTACATATGTTATAATCTGTTATAGATTATTTTGAATTAAGATGTGAAAGGAAAATATGATGAAAGGTAAGTTTATTACGTTAGAAGGACCTGATGGAAGTGGTAAAACTACTATTTCAAAAATAGTATATGATAAATTAAGTGCAGAAGGTTATAAAGTTTTATTGACAAGAGAACCTGGTGGAATAGACATTTCTGAACAAATTAGAAATATAATTTTAGATAAAAAAAATATTACAATGGAAGCTAGAACTGAAGCTTTATTATATGCGGCAGCAAGAAGACAACATTTAATTGAAAAAGTAAAACCAGCTTTAGATGATGATTATATTGTAATTTGTGATCGTTTTGTAGACAGTTCATTAGTATATCAAGGAGTAGCAAGGAAAATTGGGATAGATGAGGTTTATCAAATAAATTTATTTGCAATTGGTGATATTATGCCTGATTTAACTATTTTTTTTGATATTCCTTATGAAGTAGGGTTAGCTAGAATTGAAAAGAATGCTCGAGTTGTAGATAGACTTGATTTAGAATCAAAGGAATTTCATAAAAAAGTATATGAAGGTTATATGATTATTTGTGATAAATATTCTGATCGAATTACTAAAATTGACGCTAATAGAACAATTGAAGAAGTTACTGATCAGGTTATTGCTGTTATAAAGAGTGAATTATGAGAGAATATCTAAAGAAAAATCAACCAATTTTTTATAATCTAATAAATAATGAATTTTCACAGAATAAAATACCACATGCTTTTTTATTGGTTGGTAATAATACTGAGAAACCTTTAAATTTTTTAGCAATGTCTTTGATTTGTGATGAAACTTTAGCTTGTATGAAATGTAATGATTGTCGTAAAGTTTTAGAGAATAAGTATGGGGATATACTTAAATTTAATGGGAAAGATATTTCAATAAAAAAAGGTGATATTGAATTAATTCAAAATACTTTTAAAAAATCTTCATTAGAAGGAAAGGTAAAAATATATATAATTGAAAATATTGAATATTCTACTAAAGAAGCTATGAATACTTTATTAAAAATGTTAGAGGAACCAGAAGAGGGGATTTATGCTTTATTTACTGCACAAAATATAAATAGAGTACTACCAACAATTTTATCACGTTGTCAAATAATTGATATTAAGCCAGATAGTAAAGAAATTATTGTTAAACAGCTTAAAAATGAGAATATTCCAGATGATGCTGCAAATATATTATCATTTTTAACTGTTGATATTAATGAGGCAAGGGAATTATATGATGAAAGATTTGAATTTATGCAAGTACAAGTAATTAACTTTATTGAAGATTTGTATTTTAAGCGTAATAATTTAATTATTAATACACAAACAAATTTATTAAAAAAATATAAAGAGCGTAATGATATTAAATTATTTTTAAATATGTTAGTATTAGCTATGAAAGATGTGTTTCACGTGAAACATCAACAAAAAATTTTATATTCAAAAAATATTGATTTATTCAAAACTATAGATGTTTCAGTAGAAAATTTAATAAAGCAAATTGAACTAGTATTAGAAACTATTTATGTTATTGAAAGTAATGCAAATGTGGCTTTATTGATGGATAGCTTGATGTATAGATTATAGAAAGGATTTATTTATGGAAGAACTTAAATTAGCAAGTGTAAAGTTTAAAAGTGCAGGAAAAGTTTATTATTTTTCTACAGATTTAGAACTTGAAAAAGGGGAACGTGTTGTTGTTGAAACAGTTAGAGGAGTAGAATTGGGAGAAATATCTCAAGAATTAATGTCTATAGAAGAGTTTAATCTTGATACTGAATTAAAACCTATTTCTCGTAGAGCAACACCAAAGGATATAGAAGATTATGAAAAAAATTTAATAGATGCTAAAGAGGCTTTGATAACATGTAGAGATATTGTTTCTCGGTATGAAGTTGATATGCAGTTAACCAATTGTGAATTTACTTTAGATAAAGCAAAAGTAATATTTATGTATACTTCTGATGAAAGAGTTGATTTTAGAGAATTATTAAAAGAATTAGCTACTGTTTTTCGTTGTCGTATAGAATTACGACAAATTGGACCTCGTGATAAAGCAAAAGTTGTAGGGGGAATAGGAACATGTGGATTACCACTGTGTTGTACTTCTTTATTAGGTGAATTTAATGGTGTTTCTATCAATATGGCTAAAAATCAAATGTTAGCTATAAATATCGAAAAAATTTCAGGAGCATGCGGAAGACTAATGTGTTGTTTAAAATATGAGGATGAAGTTTATACAATTGAAAAACAGCGTTTTCCTAAAATAGGAAGCCGTGTAAAATATGAAGGTAAAGATGTTAAAGTTCTTGGATTAAATGTTATAAATGATTTAATTAAAATTGATAATAATGGTGCAATTATTTTTGTAGGATTAGATGAAATAATTTTTAATTTGAGTGGTGGTAAGTAATGCTGAATGTGGAAGTAGAAAATTATTTATTAGCTCATAATAATTTAAAAATAATTCAAAGGAAAG